>JGI24539J26755_10000463_pt1 | contig 19044 bp, 18 predicted proteins | sample NorSeaMetagenome_2_FD_26755 | JGI IMG/M metagenome (IMG submission 26755) | reverse complement strand
CAAATGGCCTGTTTATACACACATAGGCGTCATCAAGATCCAAAGGCACGTTTATTTATGGAGTTTATGATAGAGCATATTAGTGATGCAATCTCAGGTCCGTTTCATAAGAAACAATCAACTCCCTCGGTAAGTTGAATACCCATATGGTGACAATAATAATGGCACGTGATAGTGGAGATTTTCTGACATTCCAAATCGAATGGGCACAATATTGAGAAATTGAACGCCCTCTGATACTTGATTGTGACGCGCTATGTAGTCACCACAATGAAAAAGCAATTCATACTCTCCAATTTCAAACTCAGCTGAACTTAAAATTTGTTTGTNAGTTCTACCATCATCATTTGTGAGCGCCTCAGATAAAAAATTTCTGCTATCTTTAACAATCTTATAAAGTTCAATTCTCAGNCCCTCAGCAGGGCAACCTCGAGCAGTNTCCAAAACATGTGTTGTCAAATATCCAGCCATTAAATATTCCTCCTAATTCATTCTATTTTTAATAAGATTTTCACATTTTTAAAGAGCTAATTNAGTAATACTCCTTCAAATATTATTTGATATAAAACTATAATAGATNGTTTATAATAACAATAAAACAGGAGATCTTTAAGGATGAAACGCTATCCACGAGATATGTATGGCTATGGTAAAAATACTCCAAAAGCCCAATGGCCAAATAATGCAAAGATTGCATTACAAATTGTTATCAATTTTGAAGAAGGTGGTGAAAACAATATTCTCCATGGCGACAATGCGTCTGAAGCATTTTTATCTGAAATAGTTGGAGCCAGCGCTTGGCCAAATCAACGTCACGCAAATATGGAATCAATTTATGAATATGGTTCTAGAGTAGGCTTTTGGCGCTTATATGATATATTTAAAAAATTACCTGTAACAGTTTATGGCGTCGCAACTGCATTAGCTAGATCACCTAATCATGTTCATGCAATGAAATCAGCAAACTGGGAAATAGCCAGCCATGGATTAAAATGGATTGACTATAAAGACTTTGAAGAAAAAGACGAAAAAGCTGATATGAACGAAGCCATTCGTCTACATACCGAAGTGACAGGCAGCGCCCCAAAAGGTTGGTATACTGGAGATCTTCCATAAATACAATTAAGTTAGCTGCTAGTACTGGTATTTTTTCATATATAGCTGATAGCTATGCTGATGATTTACCATATTGGGCAGAATTTTCCGATAATGATCAACTGATAGTTCCCTATACTTTAGACGCAAACGACATGAGATTCGCGACACCACAAGGTTTTAATTCCGGAACACAATTCCTAGAATATTTAAAAGATAGTTTTAAAACACTATATCAAGAAGGTGCTAATGGCTCACCAAAAATGATGTCAATTGGATTACATTGTCGTTTGGTTGGTCGCCCTGGAAGATTTGAAGCAATTAAAAAGTTTTTAGAATTTGTAAACGAACACGATAGTGTCTGGATGGCGACACGAGAGCAAATAGCAGATCATTGGAAAAAAAATCATCCACACAATCGATTTGAAAGGCCAAGTAATATGAATCGAGAGAAATTTATCAATGAATATGGTGGAATATTTGAACATTCTTCTTGGGTAGCAAATAATGCCTACGATCTTGAATTAAGCCATTCTCATGATACAGCTATTGGATTGCACAATGCTTTATGTCGAGCTTTTAGGTCAGCCCCTAAAGAGCAACAGTTAAGTGTTTTGAAAGCACATCCAGATTTAGCAGGCAAATTAGCTCAAGCTAAACGATTAACAGCAGAAAGCACATCAGAACAAGCATCTGCAGGAATGGATAGTTTAACCGATCATGAAAGAGAAAAATTTACACAATTAAATTTAGCATATGTCAAAAAGCATGGCTTTCCATTTATTATTGCAGTTAGGGATCATAACAAAGCGAGTATTTTAAGTGCATTTGAAGAACGTATTAATAATGATGGTGATACTGAGTTTTCAGAAGCTTGCAAACAAGTCGAGAGAATCGCAGAATTTCGCTTAATGGATCTTTTGCCATGATTTATGAAGTTTCCACACAACCATTAACAGCAGATGCTTTCAAACCATTTGGCGAAATTATAGATGCATCAGGTGAACCAGATAAAATTATTAATCAAGGCATGTGCGGAAGACACCATGATTTAGCAAAGTTAGATTTTCCTTCTGGGAAGGTGGGTGTCAGCGTATTTAATGCTAAAGCACGCAGCTTACCCTTTAACTTGGAAATGATGGAGCGTCATCCAGAGGGCACCCAGGCTTTTATACCGATGCATCAAAATTCATTTTTAATAATAGTCGCTCATGATAAAAATGGTGTGCCCGATACACCTATTTCATTTATTTCAAAACCAGGACAAGGTATTAATATATCCAAAAATACTTGGCATGGAGTATTATGCCCACTTTATTCTCCTGGCCTATTTGCTGCAATTGATAGAATTGGAGAAGGTCCAAACTTAGAAGAGCATTGGTTCAAAAAAGCTTGGACTATTATTTAAAGGTACTTACTCGTAGCTTGATACTGGCGAGCCTGCTAATGCCGCTATATTTAGCAAACCACGAACTGTAACACCTGGAGTAACTATGTGCGCACGATTTCCCATACCCATTAAAATTGGCCCAACCTCTAGACCCCCTGCAACAGACTTTAAAACGTTACGCGTTGCACCTGCAGCATCTGAATTAGCATAAACTAAAATATTTGCTTTTCCTTTTAATCGATTATTCGGCATCATAGTTTCGCGAAGATCTTCATCTAAAGCTGCATCAGTGTGCATCTCACCTTCATATTCAAAATCTACTTTTTGAGAATCTAGGATAGCTAGAGCTTCGCGAGTAACGCGTCCAGAATGCGTATCCGCATTTCCAAATTGTGAGCTTGAACATAATGCTAATTTAGGTTCGATACCAAAACGCCTTGTATGACGCGCTGCTGCAATCATTGTATTCGCAATTTGTTGTGCAGAAGGTTCAATATTCACATGCGTATCAGCAATAAATAAAGGACCTTGATCTAAAATTACTAATGATAATGCTCCCACTGGAGTTAAATCTTGGTTAGCTAAAACTTGCTTTATGTACTTCAAATGCCAATGATATTGTCCAAAGGTTCCACAAATCATACTATCTGCTTCACCACGGTGCACCATTACTGCTGCGATTGCAGTTGTATTTGTTCTCATGATTGCTTTTGCTAAATCTGGAGTAATACTTTTTCGAGCCATTATATCATGATAAGATTGCCAATAATCACGGTATCTTGTATCTTTTTCAGGGTTTACAAGTTCAAAATCTACTCCAGCTTTTATTGACAAACCTTCACGTTCAATTCGAGATTCAATTACATTTGGACGTCCAATTAAGACTGCAGTTTCTGATAATTCTTCTGACATTGCTTGCACTGTACGAAGTACTTTTACATCTTCACCTTCAGCAAAAACAACTCGTCTGTTGTCAGTTTTAGCAGCTTCAAAAATTGGCCGCATTGTCACTGCGGATCTATAAACTTGTGTCTGCAATTTTGCATGATATGCATCTAGGTCTAATTTATTTTTAGCTACGCCACTATCAATAGCTGCTTTTGCTACGGCATAAGCAATTGTAGGCAATAATCGAGGATCAAAAGGTTTTGGTATTAAGTAATCTGGCCCAAAAGCTAACCTCTCACCCTGATAAGCAGCACCTAATTCAGCACTTGCAGTTTCACGTGCAAGACCTGCGATAGCTTCAACACAGGCTGCTTTCATTTCATCATTTATTGTGGTTGCACCCACATCTAGAGCTCCACGAAAGATAAATGGAAAACATAATACATTGTTAACTTGATTTGGATAATCTGATCTTCCAGTTGCAATCAAAGCATCAGCCGATGCTTCTCTGGCTTCCTCTGGCATTATTTCAGGGGTTGGGTTTGCTAATGCAAATATAATTGGGTGAGATGCCATTTTCTTAACCATTTCTTGCGTTAAGAGCCCAGGGCCCGAAACACCTAAAAACAGATCAGCACCTTCCATTGCTTCCATAGTAGTACGTTTGGTCGTATTACGGGCAAATTCTGATTTTTCAGCAGTTAAGTCATTTCTTTGAGTATGAACGACCCCCTTACTATCTATCATTGTTATGTTTTCTTTTTTAGCGCCCATAACCATCATCATTTTCAAACAGGCAATACCTGCTGCACCTGCACCCAAGGCGACGATTTTAATATCTGAAAAAGATTTTTTTGCTACTATTAATGCATTCGATGCCGCCGCTGCTGCAACTATTGCTGTACCATGTTGATCATCATGAAAAACAGGAATACCCATTTTTTCACGGCAAATTTTCTCCACAATAAAACAATCAGGAGCTTTTATATCTTCAAGATTAACAGCACCAAATGTTGGCTCTAAACTACAAACAATTTCTGCTAATTTTTTAGGATCTGGCTCATTTACTTCAATATCAAAACAATCAATACCTGCGAATTTCTTGAATAAAACAGCTTTACCTTCCATAACAGGTTTTGAAGCTAAAGCACCAATATCACCCAAACCTAAAACAGCTGTTCCATTTGATATAACAGCAACCAAGTTACCTCGTGATGTATAACGTCTTGCATCATCTGGATTTTTTTCAATTTCCAAACAAGCCTCAGCTACACCCGGGGAATATGCACGACTTAAGTCGCGTCCATTCGCCATAGGTTTTGTAGCTCTTATCTCTAATTTTCCTGCGCGAGGAAATTCATGATAATCCAATGCAGCTTGTTTTTCGATTGATTTCTTTGTTTCTTTAGCCACTGTTGTTTCCTTTAATAGGGTGTAAATACTTTAAAATTTATTTATAGTCCTAGGTTTATTAAAATGTTTAATCTTAAAAAATAATTAGTTTTTCAGCTTATTATTTTAAAAAAATTTTTGTACCACTTTAGCTGATATTCTAGCTTATATTTAAAATTAATTATTAAAAAGGTGAAAATTTTTGCATCTTAGATTTAATTTACTGATTAATTTAAACCATCCCTATTCTAAAGACAATTTTTTCGAAAATTTTTTATAATTTTATAAATATTTAAAAAATCATTTATTGTCAGTAGCTTAATTTTTTCATAATATGAAATACTATTTCATTATTGTGGAGAGCACTATGAAATCAAAGAGTAACAGAAGCCTTGGTCGACCAAGAGCATTTAATGACAAAATAGAACAGAACACTATAAAATCTTTAGATCGTGCACTCACAGTACTTACTACTCTTTCAAAAAATCAGAATAAAACCTTAACAGATTTGTCAAAAGAGTTGAGAGAGTCACCATCAACTATTTACAGAATACTTTCTACAATGGCTCTACATCAAATTGTAGAATGTGATGATAAATTACAAACTTGGAATATTGGACCAGGCTCTTTTCAGATTGGGTCATCATTTCTGCGGAGAACAAGCCTAATAGAAACCAGCCGTCCATTCTTGCGAAACTTAATGGAAGAGACCGGAGAAACAGCAAACCTAGGGATAGAAAATAACGGTAATGTTTTATTTTTAAGTCAAGTGGAAACACATGCTCCTATCCGTGCTTTTTTTCCACCTGGAACACTTTCACCACTACATGCATCAGGAATAGGAAAAGTACTATTAACTCAATATACTTTATCAAGATTAGAAAAATTTGTTAAATCAGGCTTAGAATCTTTTACACAATACACCAAATCAACTTTAGAATTAATACAAGGCGACATGACAATTACACTAGAACGCGGCTATGCAATTGATGATCAAGAGCGCAATATTGGCATGCGTTGTATAGCTGCGCCAATAAAAAATGCATACGGAGAAGTTATAGCAGGAATATCCGTATCTGGGCCAACCAGCCGTGTTGCCAGCGATCAGATTGCTGAATTTAGTAGATCTGTAGTAAACACTGCAAGAGAAGTTTCTAAAGCACTAGGTGCAGATGTTAACTCTAATTTTTGAAGTTTTTTAAAAAATGAATCAATAATTAGGGGATAATAACTCCTGGATTCATTATATTATTTGGATCAAGTGCTGATTTTATNGATTTAATCGCTTTTAAGCGAGCCTTGCTTGCATACATTTCTAAATCTCTAGTCTTCAATCTACCTATCCCATGCTCAGCGCTAATTGATCCACCAAGTAAATGTGTGGTTTCATTGATTGCCATTCGCACTTGTTCCCTAACATTTGGATTACTTTTTAAAAAATCATCTTTTGAAATTTCTTTAGGTGGAAGTACATTTAAATGAATGTTCCCATCACCAATGTGCCCATAGCTATTTATTCTAAGATTGGGATATACTTTTTGAATTGCACAATGTGCATCTTCAATAAAATTACTAATTTTACTAACTGGAACTGAAGTATCGCTATTACAAAAAGCACCAGATATTCTATTAGCTTCAGGTGTCATTTCACGTAAATTCCATAAATCATCTTTTTGTTGTTGTGACTGTGCTATTATAGCATCTAATAAAATATCACGCTCAAAACAATCATTCAAAGCACCTTCTAGTCGCTCTGCAATGCCATTAGCACCAGTTACTTCAATTAAAAGAAACCATTCATAATCAATATTGAAAGGGTTACGTAATTTAGAAAATTTTGAAGTAACAAGGGAAACGCCAAACCCACTCATTAATTCAATCGCAGATATATTTTCAGATACATGTGTTTTTAATGATTTATAAATTTTATGTATATCATGAGGAGATTTTATAGCTACTAGGGCAGTTCCACTTTCAGAATCAATCGGCTTTAATTTCAATGTTGCAACAGTAATGATTCCCAGTGTTCCTTCGCTTCCAATAAGCAGATTTTTTAAATCATAGCCTGTATTATTTTTATGTAATGGATTTAATTCACTGAGAACCGTTCCGCATGGCAAAACAGCTTCNATACCAATACATAGATCACGCGCATTTCCATACCTTAGCACCTGAATGCCACCTGCATTTGTTGCCAAATTACCCCCAATACAACAACTACCTTTTGACGCCATATTAAGAGGGAAAATTAGATTATGTTTTTCAACTGAACTGTGAATATTTTCAAGAACACACCCCGCTTCAACAATCACAACATTATCATCAAGAGATACTTCCCTAACTTTATTCATTCTTTCTAATGATAAAATAATGACATCTTTACTATCAATTGATAGTTGTCCTGCGACAACTCCTGTGCCTCCACTATATGGAACAAGCCCCACCTTTTTTGCATTACAAAGCTTTACAATTAATGAAACTTGTTCTGTAGAATTTGGCAAAACAATTATTGCTCCAAAACCTTCAAAGCGACCTCTTGGATCATCAAAATAACGAGGCATTTCATCTGCACTTTTCCATCCATTGCTACCAACCAACAGCTTTATTTCATCTAAAAGATTTTCACTTGGTTGATTAAGCTGCACAGTCTGCATTAAAAGATCTCCTTAAAGACAATGTGGAGACACATTCTTGTAATAATCATTTTTTAGCAAATCATAAAAATTGAACGTTTAGTAAAAAAAAATTTTACACTTTCATTATGATATATTTTTTATTGTTGTCTCACAAAACTGATCATAAAGCCGTTGAACTAATTTTACCTTTGAACAATCATTTCGCATAATAATTCCTAATGATCTATAAATAGAATTATCTCCTAGGGAAATCTTTTGCAAACTTCGAAAAAGGTCATCTGGCACACAAATATTTGGTACAATTGAAACTCCTAGATTATGCGCAACCATACTAGCAATATTTTCTAAAGACTCCATTTCCATACTATCTTTTACAATGACATTATTTATGGATAACCATTCATCTGCTAACTGACCAACTGATGCTTGCCGAGTATGCCTAATATATGGTGCCGAGGTTAGAATTTTGATTGGATTTTTTTCAGTAATTTCAGGAGCAGTTAATAATGTTAATTCTTCCTTGATAATAGGCATCCAATTGAAATTAGTAGGAATCCTTATAGGTTCACTAATTACCGCAGCATCAAGATTACCACTTTCTACCTGATCTAATAATTTTGAAGAAATACCTGGGACTACTTTTATATGCAGATTAGGATAAGTATTAATCAGTCGCTTTACAGCCATAGGTATTAACCCACGTATCGTTGAGGGGACAGCTCCTAAAGTTAATTCTCCAATCATTTGCGGATCACCTGTTAAATCATCCAAAATCGTTTCATAAGAAAACACAATTGCTTTTGCTTTGGGTATTAAAGCATTACCAAGCTGATTCAGTCTGGGTGTTTTTTCTGTCCGGTCAAAGAGATCTACGGATAATAATTCTTCAAGTCTTCTCATCTGTTGTCCAACAGCAGCATGAGTAACAAAGACTTTTTGTGATGCACCGCTAAAGCTACCAGTTTCTGAAATAGCGATTAATGTTTTAAATAGTGAAATTGACATCTTGCCCTCCAACTTAACAATATTATTGTGAATTTAACCAAGTAAAGAAAAATTTTACATTACGATAAACAAAAATGATTTGTATCATTCAAAATTTAACTGATGATAATGTTTAAGAACAACGAAACAGCAGAAATAGGGAGAAATAAAATGCTGAAGAAACACATAAAAAATACGGTTGCTATAATCGCAGCTGCAACAAGCTTTGCAAGCATTGCAAGCGCTGAAATAAATGGACCTGTGAATTACATAATTCCNTTTGGCCCTGGTGGAGAATCAGATATTTCTGCTCGCTTACAACAACCNTTCTTCAAAGATAAATTTGGAGAAGATATGGTCGTATCATATCAACCAGGTGGCGGTGGTGCCGTAGGTTGGGCATCTTTAAATGGTTTGAATGGTGACGGACAAACTATTATGGGTGTAAACTTACCACATATCATTATCAAACCAGCGCAAAAAAATGTTGGATTTAAAACTGATGATTTAAATACTTTCTACATGTTCCATTATACACCTGATGCAATCGTAGTTACTGCGGACAGCCCATATCAAANTTTAGCTGATCTAGTCGCAGATGCAAAAGCTAATCCAGGCCAAGTTACTATGTCAGGATCTGGCAAAGCTAGTGCAAACCATTTAGCACAAATTAAATTTGATAAACTAGCCGGNACACTCACAACCTATGTTCCATTTAAAGGAACAGGAGCAGCTGTAACAGCTTTGCTAGGGAAGCAAACAGTAGCAGAATGGGGATATACAACNGTTGGTGCTAAACAAGGTGATGCAGTGCGCATGTTGGCTGTAGCAATGGAGAATCGCCACCCACTATTTCCGGATGTCCCNACATTCAAAGAACTTGGGTATGACATGACTGGCGGTGCTTATCGTGGAATAGCTTTACCAAATTCAGCTAGTGCAGAAACTACAAAAATGTGGTCAGATATGATCGCTGAAATTAATACAGACCCAGCATTTCAAAAGAAAATGTTGGACGGCGGTTTTGCTATGCTAGATGTTGATTCAGCTGGAATGAAAGACTTCATGGCCGCTCGCGTGGAAGAATATCTAAAAGATGCTCGTGAAGCTGGCTTAATAAAATAAANTAGATAACCCCGGAGTATATTATAATGGAATTCAGTCACTTTTTATCAGCNATGACGCCATTTAACATTGCATTAGCTTTGTTTGGCGTTGTTGCTGGTACAGTTATTGGATCTATTCCGGGGTTAACAGCCACAATGGCTCTTGCAGTATTAGTCCCAATAACATTCAGCATGGATCCAGCATCTGCACTTATTTTATTGGGAGCCATTTATACAGGAGCAATCTATGGTGGTGCATATGCTGCTATATTATTAAACACACCAGGCACACCATCAGCTATTGCAACTACTTTTGATGGTTACCCTATGGCTAAACGTGGTGATGGTGATCTGCAGTAGCACTCGCATGCTTTTCTTCTGTATTTGGAGGCATGGTTGGTGCAATTGCATTATTACTCTTAGCACCACCATTGTCTAAAGTAGCATTAGCCTTTGGGCCTGTGGAATACTTTTGGCTATCAATTTTTGGTCTTTCATTAATCGCATCTTTATCAAACGGTAATTTAATGAAAGGTTTAGCAGGTGGTGCCTTCGGCATGATCTTATCAACTGTTGGTGTAGCTGAAATATCTGCAGACATTCGACTTACATTTGGCAGTCAAGTTATGATTGGTGGTTTTGGTGTTGTAGGAGCATTAATTGGCCTTTATTGCATACCAGTTTTAATAGATTTAGTAGCCACTCCAGAACGTCACCTAAAGGTTGAAGAAAATGTAAAATCTGTTCGCATTAGTGAAGCTTTTAAAATTGCAATGCGCTCAAAGTTTAACTTAATACGATCTTCAGTAGTTGGCACCCTCGTTGGAATATTACCTGGTGCCGGCGGATCCGTCGCAGGCCTTGTTGCGTACTCTGAAGCAAAACGAACTGGTAAAGATCACCAAAAATTTGGTGAGGGTGAGCCAGATGGAATTATAGCTACTGAGTCTGCAAACAGTGCAACTGTGGGTGGCGGGTTTATCCCAACATTAGTTTTAGGAATCCCCGGAACTCCGCCCGATGCAATCGTTCTTGGTGCACTTTTGGTTCAAGGGGTGCGAACAGGTCCTGCTATGTTCTCACAAAGTGGGTCTATCGTATATACGTTTATATATGGGCTAATTATTGCAACCATATTGATGTTACCTGCTGGTTTATTAATTGGCAGATATGCATATAAATCCATTGTAACAATACCGAAAGCAGTATTGGTTCCCACTGTTGGGTTTATGACAATTATTGGAACATTTGCTATTAGAAACAGTGTATCTGATGTAATTATAATGTTATGTTTAGGTGTTTTTGGTTGGTTGATTGCTAGGTTTGGCTTTGCAGCCTCACCAATTGTCCTTGGTCTAATTTTAGGACCAATTGCTGAACAAGGTTTTGTGCAAGGGTGGACTATAGGCGCTGCTACAAATAATTTAATTGGTATGTTTTTTGGACGTCCAATATCTCAAGCTATTATAGCATTCACGCTTATGACATTAATATTACCGATATATCTAGCTTACAAAAAGCAACCTCATAAAGAAGTATAATATCATGGGTACATCATCATCAAAATCTCAAGGCCAATTTGGATCACTGTTTATTTCAACACTATTCATTTTTATTGGCTTAATAACATTATATGACACAACATCTTATTCAGACCGTGACAGTCAAGTATTTCCACAAACCGTGGCAATTATTTTAATAATTACTGCAGGAACTTCCCTTGTAACTCGCTTGCTTAAACCTTCTAACGAAGGAGGTTTTGGTGAAGGAATATGGTGGAGACGTGTACTATTTATCTCTGCAATGTTTATTACTTGCTTTGCGATGCCAATCATTGGATTTTTAGCATCTGGAGTTATAGCTTTTACTTCAGGTCTTATTGCAGCAATGCATGATAAGTGGAGCTTTAGAACAGTATTGATTTACGGATGCAGCGGTGCAATCATTATGGTCAGCTTTTTTATCTTATTTAAATTTATTTTATTTGTTCCATTACCTTAATTTTTCGATAATTTTAAATTCATATGCCTATTAACATCTTTATACAAAAGATATTGGAATGCATCCGGGCCACCAGCGTAACAAGCTTGAGGGCAAAAAGCACGTAACAGCATATAATCACCTGCTTCTACCTCTACCCAATCTTGGTTCAACCGATAAACTGCTTTGCCATTAAGCACATAAAGTCCATGTTCCATTACATGCGTCTCACAAAACGGAATTACAGCCCCAGGCTGTAATGTTACTATAGTCACATGCATATCATGGCGAATATCAGCAGGGTTTACAAAGCGTGTGGTTGTCCAATTACCATCTGTATCTGGCATAGGTGTTGGTTCAATATCTTTTGCATTTGTAACTATTGGTTCTGGCTTATCTAAGCCATCAACATATTGATAGGACTTTCTTATCCAATGAAATTTAGCGACTTTATCTGTTTCATTTCTTAATTTCCAAATTAAACCTGCTGGGAGATATGCATAACCACCTTCTGTTAAGTCATATTTTTTTCCATTAAAAGAAATAGCTATTGATCCATCAACTACAAATAAAACACCTTCCGCATCGGTGTCAGTCTCAGGTTGATCACTTCCCCCACCAGGCTGCACTTCCATTATATATTGTGAGAAAGTTTCAGAAAAGCCACTCAGTGGGCGCGATATAACCCATAATCTAGTTTCATCCCAAAACGGTAAGAAACTAGTAACTATATCCCGCATTGAGCCCCTAGGAATAACTGCATATGCATCAGTAAAAACGGCCCGATCAGTTAACAAATTAGTTTGATCCGGGTGTCCACCCATTTCAGAAAAATACTTACTTTTAACCATTTAGTGAATCCATTTTAGTTTCGCCTAATATCAAGTATTTTATTACTTAAGCCAAGTAGTACATTGAAGAATAGAATATTAGGGAAAATTTGATAATAAATCTAAATTAAATAATTTTTATTTATTATCAAAGATTATTTTAGGACTGTTTGTCTGGGCTAGTAGTTGTATAAGTAATTCAAATTATAATCAAACAATCACAAAATATCCAAAAGAGAATGTAAGGAAATTGAACATGAAAACTGTTTTAGAGCAACTTAGAGAGATGACTGTTGTTGTGGCAGATACTGGAGAGGCTGCTGCCGTTAAGGAATACAAACCGGTTGATTGTACAACAAATCCATCACTGGTTCTAAAGGCATTAACAGATCCAGCAACAGAAGAATTAGTTGCCGCTGAAATAGATACAGGTAAAAAAACTGGCCAGACACCTGAACAAGTAACCGAAACATTAACAGTCGCAATGGGCGCTGAATTAGCAGCACTTGTTCCAGGACGCGTATCAACAGAAGTAGATGCTTGTCTTTCTTTTGATACTGAAAAGTCTGTTACTAGAGGTAGAGACATTATTGCAGAATATGAAAAGCGCGGCATAAAAAGAAACCAAATACTCATAAAACTTGCGTCTACTTGGGAAGGTATACGTGCTGCTGAAATTTTACAAAATGATGGTATTGATTGTAACTTAACATTATTATTTTCAATGGCTCAGGCAGTTGCATGTGCTGATGCAAAAGCATTTTTGATTTCTCCATTTGTAGGGAGAATTACTGACTGGTACAAAAAAGCAGAAGGTCGTGATTCATATTTACCACATGAAGATCCAGGCGTTAAATCAGTTCATAAAATTTATGATTACTATAAATCGAATAATATAGAAACTGTTGTAATGGGTGCATCTTTTAGAAGTAGTGATCAGATAAAAGCACTTGCAGGATGTGATAATCTTACTATTGCACCAAGTCTTTTGGACGAAATGGGAAATGATACATCGATACTAGAACGAGCTTTATCACCAAATAATACAAGTGGCATTCTTCCAATTTCAATGGATGAAGCAACCTTTAGATGGGAAATGAATGCTGATCCTATGGCAACCGAAAAGTTAGCAGAAGGAATTCGTAATTTTGACGTAGACCATAAAAAACTTATTGGATTAATTGCTGCGAGAATGAGCGCGTAAATTAGATTGTAAAATATAATCAAAATATGAAGCTATAATATCAACATAACTTTATATAAAATGATATATATGTTTAGGTAATTTTATTTTCCATTAGCAGCCATTGCAAAATGTGAGGACATTATGAAAATATTAATTATTGGTGCGGCTGGCATGATAGGCATGCGACTTGCTAGATCTATAATTAAAGACGATTTTAATGGAGAAATTAATGATATTACCTTGTTTGATGTCATTCCACCAAAAATTGAAAATCATAAAAACTCGTATAAAATAAAAACAGGTGATATTTCTGACCCTAATATAATTTCAGAGCTCATTAATCAAAAACCTGACATTATTTACCATCTTGCAGCAATTGTATCTGGTGACGCTGAAGAAAACTTTGAAAAAGGGTGGGATATAAATGCTAAAGGTACTTGGCATTTACTTGAAGGAATTCGTAAAAAATTCCTTACATCGAATGGCTCCTACAAACCAAAATTCATTTACGCTTCATCTCTTGCTGTTTTTAGTGGGCCATACCCCAGCGCAATAAATGATGACTTCTCTCCAAACCCAGAATCATCTTATGGCGCACAAAAACTAGTTGGTGAAATCCTTATTAACGAATACAGTCGTAAAGGATTTTTAGATGGAGTCGCACTTCGTCTGCCAACCATTGTAGTACGTCCTGGCAAGCCAAATAAAGCTGCTAGTTCTTTTTATTCTAGCATTATCCGAGAGCCTTTAAATGGAATTGAAGCTATTTTACCTGTACCCGAAAATCTTTGTCATTGGTTTGCTAGTCCACTAAGTGCAATTAGGTTTTTAAGACACGCTGCTAAATTAGACTTTAAAAAGCTTGGGAACAGGCGCTCTTTAAATTTACCAGGTGTTTCGTGTTCAATTTCAGATCAGATCCTTGCCTTAGAAGAGATTGCTGGAACAAAAACTAGCAAATTAATAAAAAAAATCCCTGATAAAAAAATAGAAGATATAGTCAATAATTGGCCACAAAATTTTATGGCAGATAGAGCAATTGAATTAGGATTTGTTGCTGACAAGGATTTCAAAGATATTATACAAATCTATATAAATGAAGAAATTAATACCTGATTTTAGTTGAAACAGAATAGTTTTTTTACAGTAGAGATGCCACAATTAACCTCAATGAAATCAAAGTTAAAAATCCATACATAATTGGATAAAATATTTCTGTATTCATTTTTTTCACTATTAATGCACCCAATAAAGTTGCACATATCGCTATAGGTATCATTGTAAGCGCAGACCATGTTATACTAAGATTAAGTCGGCCTAATGCTACATAAGGGCCAATTTTAACGAAGTTAAGAACTGAAAATATTAATACACTAGAACTGGTAAATACTTTAGGATCTAGACGTAGAGGCATTGCATATATTTGAAAAGGTGGGCCTCCAGCATGTGCTATAAAACTAGTAAAACCTGCAATTAAACCCCAAAAATGACCTGACCAACTCTTTACTACAACTGAAGTTTTAAAACTTTTATCCTGCTTTAGGACTACACGCTGGAATACAAATAAAAGTGCTATAGAGCCGACTAAGAAACTAACGATCTTATCAGATACTATAGATGCAGTAATCCAACCCACACAGATTCCCAAGATAGCCATTGGTAATATATTCCAAACCAACCCCTTGTGCCACTGCCCACGCCAAGTCCACAAACTAATAATATCCATAACCAAATAAATAGGTAACAAAAACGCTACTGCTTCAAGTGGAGGCATAATCAATGTTAAAATTGGCACACCCAAAATACCAAAAACTCCACCAAAACCACCTTTAGATAAACCCACAAGAAACACTGCGCTTACAATAATAGCTGTACTCGTTAAGTCTGCAAAAATAGGAGTATTCATTTAATTTCCTATTCAATTAGGAATTAGTGCAAAAATTAAAAGTTAATATTAAAAATATTGATTAATTATTAACTAAATTAAGATTACCTATACTTTGTTTAAAAATAAACAGCGTTGACTAAAACTAATAAAAAAACTTAGGATTATTCATAAAGCTAAATATTGCAAACAACATAAATAATATAAGTTTCATTCTTTTTGGGAAAAATCTAATGGCTGATGAACACGATCGTTCAATGATGGAAAACCTATATTGGTGGGGAATTCCAACAATGTTTAGGTGCAAAAATGAAGTATTAAACAATCAAGACATAGCCTTAGTAGGGGTCCCTCATTCAACAGGAAATGGCACCACTGAAAGAGATCAACATCTTGGTCCTCGCGCCCTTCGCAATGTATCCGCAGTACATAGAAGAGCACATGCAGACTTTAAAATAGATCCATGGACACTCGCCAAAATAACAGACCTTGGGGATGTCCCCTTTCCCCGTGCCAATGACAATGAAGACTGCATAGAAAGAATTACTGATTTTTTTACTGAAATAGATGAAGCAGGGGTTAGGCCAGTTTCAATTGGTGGCGACCATTCTATTACAGGTGGAATTATTCAAGCTTTAGGGTGCGGGCAACTCTCAAACGGTCAACCAATAAGCTTTCTTCACCTTGACGCGCATACAGATGTTTTTACAAAAGTTGATCATTTCCTTGGGGCAAAAAAATCAGCTGCTCATTGGGGTGCATACCTTGCAGATCAAGGAAAAATTGATCCATCTCGCTCAATGCAAATTGGATTACGTGGTCACCCAAGAACATTAGATTGGCTACAGCCAGCTTATGATTATGGGTATAACATTGTTACTATGAAAGACTTTAGACGGCGTGGGCTAACTGATGTAATTTCTCAAATAATAAAAGTATTAGGAGACCGGCCCGTTTATATTACTTTTGATCTCGACTGTCTTGATCCAACTATTGCACCTGGCGTATCTAATATTGAGCCTGGAGAGAAAGGCTTTGATATCGATGAAGCGATAGCTTTATTACGTGCTGCCCGTGGCTTGAATATTGTTGGAGGTGACGTGGTCTGTATGATGCCAACCAAAGATAGTCCAAATAATATTACAGCTTTAACCGCAGCCTCTATTATGTTTGAAATGATTTCAATGATTGCAGAAAATAGCTTCAAGCCTTAAGCCAAACTTTTATTAAACGAAAACATTCACGAAAATGTATTTCCCGTGAATTTTGGTCAATTATTAAATGTCCTCTCGTAAACCTATCAGAGAGTATTTTCCCTTTTTCAAGATCTTTTGTTAAATGAATTAAAGCAGCATTCACTTCAGGAGTATTCACCTCTCGTTTACGGCAATTATCAACTGCCCACTGTAAGGANGCCAGCGACTCCAAAATTTCATATTCTGTGATTAATTCTTCTGACCAATTACCGCCAAATGCAACATTTGATATTTTCTTTTTAAATTCCATGATAGAACATATAGTGAACATTTAGNTAGATTCGCAATATAAAATGCACCCATTTCGTACAATTTACATAGATATGAACAGCTTTTTTGCTAGCGTTGAGCAACACGAAGAGCCGTATTTACGCGGAAAACCGGTAGGTATTACCGCGATGGAAGGTGATGTAGGCTGCCTCGTTGCAGCAAGCTACGAAGCAAAATATTTTGGTGTGAAAACCACAATGAGTATTAAAGAAGCAAAAATCTTATGTCCAAAAATTATCTTACGGCCCTCAAGGCATCGCTTATATGTTCATTACAATCAACGCATTGCTAGAATTTTTGATCAATACGCTGAATTAGAGTACGTACGCAGTGTAGATGAATTTCAAATTGCACTTGGCGGTACAACATCGAATTTAAACGTTGCATCTAAGTTAGTAAAAACCATGAAAGATGCATTAAAATATGAAATAGGAGAAAATTTGAAATTTTCTGCTGGAATAGGCTCTAACCATCTTTTAGCAAAAATAGCAGGTAAACTAGAAAAACCAGATGGAATGCAATGGCTATCTCCAGATAATATGCCTCAAAGATTATCAAATATCCCACTTGGCGACTTACCAGGAATTGGAAGAGGCGTATTATTTAAATTAAATTCTGCAGGTATTCATAATTGTGAGCAAATGTATAATCTAGATCCTAGACATGCACGTAAAATTTGGGGCTCCATAATAGGTGAGCGCTTTATACGCTTACTTCAAGGAGAAGATATTCCATTAGAAAAAACAAAGCGTGGTGGTTATGGTAATAGTAAAATGTTAGCTCCCGAAAATAGAACATTAAAAAATGCTTATCTTGTTTCTAGATGGTTAATTGAAAAATCAGTAGCAAGATTAAGACGAGATAACTATACGGCATCTCAGTTTTCCCTATTCCTAAGAATTCAAAACCCAAAAACTCGCTGGGGTCATAGTGTAAAAACACACTATAGCCAGGATACTGCACATTTTTTAGAAATAAATCGCAGGCTTTGGCGCATGATGTATTCCCAAAAACATCCCTACCTTATTTCATCGATTTCAGTACACCTTGGGAATATATTACCTCTGAATAAACGCTCAGGTGAAATGCTTTTACCAATGGAGATGGCAAAAAAAAATGACCGCGAGCGTCTATCAAGAACACTAGATACTATTAACAAAAGGTTCGGAGCGAGCACTATAACTTACGGCATTAACAAGGCTCATAATGGGTTTTTTGAGCGCGGCTAGCTCCTTAGAATATTTAGGTATAGATTCATTCTTGTCTATTTAGGTCGGTTTTAAGATAGAAAATAAAAGCTATTAGATTTACGAATGTGTATGAATAATAATTTTCCCGTTAATGACCGTGGTGCAGCAATTTCAATGATTGGTGCAATGCTCGTGCTTGGCTTTACAGATAACTTTATAGTTTTTATTGCCGAAGTGGTAAGTCTTTGGCAGTTTCAAATTATTCGAGCAATAATTGCACTACCCTTAATAGCTTGTATTGCTTATTTTTGGAAAATTACAATATGGCCAAAAAGAAATTGGGCCGTAGCATTTCGAAGTTTGCTACTAACAATAGCTATGATTTTTTATTTTTGGTCGTTAGCATTTATTCCAATGGCTCAGGCTTTGGCTGGCTTGTTTACTTCACCTATTTTTATTTTATTAATTTCAGGTTTAATTCTGCGCCAATCAATAAGTATCATTCAAATAATTGCAGTTTTTATTGGCTTTATAGGAATTATATTAGTTGTTGATACTCAAATAAGTGATCTAACATTTTTGAGTTTTTTGCCAGTTTTAGGAGGCCTATTTTATGCAATGGCCGCAGTAGCAACCAGACAACTATGTGAAGGGGAAACAACTTTATCTTTGTTAGCCAGCATAATGATAATGCAAAGCTTTGTTGGAATATGTGCACTATTCGTTATTACATGGGTTAATCCTGATGTTGCGAATGGACCCGCAGGATTTATTATACGCGGGTGGGTATGGAATATTGGAACCATAATGCCATGGATTATATTGCAAGCTATTGGAGCTATTTTAGGAATTGGACTAATTTTTCGAGCTTATCAAATTGGACAAGCTTCTCAGGTAGCTGTTTTTGAATATTCAGCCCTAATATTTGGTCCATTTTTTGCTTGGGTTTTAATAGG
>JGI24539J26755_10000462_pt1 | contig 19124 bp, 19 predicted proteins | sample NorSeaMetagenome_2_FD_26755 | JGI IMG/M metagenome (IMG submission 26755) | reverse complement strand
AAAAAAATATCTTTTGAGAACGGTTTATCTCAGCTCGGCTTTTATTCAATATGCCAAGGTCCGAGAGGGAAGTTTTGGATTGGGCTTGATAGTAGAGGGTTGAATTTTTTCGATAGTTAGGGTGATGCGGTGAATATAACGAGTAGAGTATAGGGTAATAGTGAGCCTAATCGTTTTTTTTATCTAAAAAGACATTGAGTTATTTGAAGTAATATTTCGAATTTGAGTAAAGCGGAGAAATTCAAGCTAAAAATAGAGTAAAGTTAGAGATGGATTTTATAAATTCACTTTTGCCTGAGTTTACTGAGGATATGATTAAAATAACTGCATTAAGCTCATTTTATAAGGCATAAAAAAGCCCCTGATTATATCATCAGAGGCTCGGTATAGAGTTATTTGATCCTAGTGATTAGTTAGGTAGTTAGCAACACCAGCAGCATCTGCTTTCATTGCATCTTCACCTTCTTTCCAATTAGCTGGACAAACCTCACCGTTTTCTTCAAAGAAATTTAATGCATCAACCATTCTTAAAGCTTCATCAACTGATCTTCCCAATGGTAAGTCATTTACAACTTGATGACGTACAGTACCTTCTTTATCAATTAAGAATAATCCTCTGTAAGCAACAGGAGCTCCACTAAAAGCGGCATTCCCTTCTTCATCTACATCATACTCACCTGCTAAAACATCATAATTCTCAGCAATAGTTTTTGATAANTCAGCAACTAATGGGTAAGTAACACCTTCAATTCCACCTTTGTTTTTCGATGTGTTTAACCAAGCCATGTGNGAGAATTTTGAATCAATTGAACATCCAACAACAGCTGTGTTTTTTGATTCAAATTCAGCTAATCTTGCTTGAAAAGCATGTAATTCAGTTGGGCAAACAAATGTGAAATCTAATGGGTAAAAGAATAAAACTACGTTTTTTCCTTTGTATTGGTCTAAAGAGAAATTTTCTGCGAATTCTCCTCCGTTGATTACCGCGTCTGCGCTAAATAATGGAGCTTTTTTTCCTACTAAAACAGCCATGTTTATTTTTATTTTTAGTTTATAAAATTATTTTACAATTATACAACATACTCAATGGGTATGAAGTGTTTATTAATAGAGTTTGATTATTGAACTCTTAATGTTAGTCGATCACAAAAGTAAAAGAGAGGTACTTGCTGCAATTCCAAATCCTATAATAATTGAAACGAATTTGAAAAGGTTAAAACCATGATTTTCACTAACTTCAAAAAGTATTGTAGTTGATATATATAAAAATATTCCAATTACAATAGCCATAAAGTATTGATGGTAAGTTTGAAAAAACATTATTTCTTCAGAGAGTAAAAGTCCTAAAGGAGCCATTAAAGAGAACAAGCCGAGGATTAAAAATGATTTTAATTTTTTACCAATATAATGGTTTAACATGCTCCCGAAAACGATAGCCACAGGAAGCTTGTGCAATATTAATCCAGTAAAAAAGTAATCATGAAAATGTTCATCTCCACCGTGGTGCGCGTGCCCTTCGGCTAAGGGAGTAGCTTCAAATAGTGCATGCAAAAATAAACCTATAAGTGCTGTTGATTTTATTTTTTCGTTGCGGCTTTTATGATAATGTCCGTGGTCAATTCCTTGGGTCATAAATTCAAGTACAAGCTGAATTGAAAATCCAATTAGTACAAATAATCCATAGGATGGTTTATAGTCATGAAATAATTCGGGTAAGAAGTGTAGAATCGTAAGTCCAAACAGAAATGCGCCCGAAAATGAGAGCAAAATTTTTAAAGATCTTTCTTTGTTAAGGGTTACAAAAAGGAATACACAACCTGATAAAAAGGTGATTCCAAAAAGAAGAATTTGTGTTACTATACTATCCAATTTTTTCTGCTATTATAATCAGTCGATCTGAAGTATTATTAAATATATTCAAGTCGTAGTTTCCAAAGGTATGGGTAATTTTTAAATTGGCTTGTGATAAGTAATTATTAAAATCATCTAAACTAAGAAGTTTTACTGATTCTTGAAACGAATAGGACTTTCCTTTGTCTTCAAATTGAATTGTTTTAATCACTTGGTTGTTTTTAATTTCTTTTGAGATATTAAACTCTATATTATCAATAAACTTTTTTTCAAAAGAAATTAAAGTCTCGATAACCTTTTCTCTATTCAAAAAGTCAATTACAAGTTTACCTCCTGTTTTTAAGTTTTTGGCAGAAGCTTTTAAGGCGTTTAGTTCATCGCGTTTACTTTTAAAATAACCAAAACTAGTGAAGAGGTTAAATGCATAGTTGAAGTGGTTCGTCCTGAAAAGTTGTCTCATGTCATGTACGTAAAACGACAACCCTTCTTTTGCAGATTTATCAGCTTCTTCAATACTCTGAGCAGAAAGATCATAACCAACAACATTAAATCCTTTTTTATTGAGATAAATGGAATGTCTTCCTTTCCCACACGCAATGTCTACAAACTTGTCTGTTTTATTCGGCTTTAGAAAGTTTAAAAGATTATTAATGAATCGTTCAGCTTCATTATGATTCCTATTTTTATACAGCGTGTGATAGTAGGGAGTGTCAAACCAACTTGCGAACCATTCATTCTTCATATTGTAAAGATAATATTCAATTCTTTGACTTTTATGTATTCTTTTGTAGATTATCTATTAGTACTGATTGAAAAATAAATATGATTTAAAGTGCGATAATTGAAACCAATAGTATTACGCAAACGTTATAAGTCAAGATAATTAGTTTTTAGTCTGAATTAAAAACTCTAATTTTACTCTTAATGTCGTTTAAGGATTTGGACATATATAGCTTTTACCAAAAGATGGAGCATGATGATATTATGTTGTCGTTTAAGGGTGATGTTACATCTGAAATGCTAACTTCTATGTTGCAGATTATGGAGACTAAATTAGAAAATTTAGGAGAAGGCAGCAAAGTAAAGCGTAAAGTATATAATGTTTTGGTAGAGTGTCTGCAAAACTTATATCACCATAGAGACCAAATGAAACGTTCTGGTGTTGATGAACAAAGCGCTGCAATCTTTATGATTGGAAGAACAGAAGATTCATACAATATTGTAACAGGAAATTACATAGTTACAAACCGAGTTGAAAGATTGAAATCGAGAATTGACCAAGTTAATTCTTTAGATGTAGATGGTTTGAAAACACTTTATAAAGAAGTATTGAATAACGATGAGAGGAGTGATAGAGGAGGAGGAGGTTTAGGTATTATTGATATTGCCAGAAAGAGTAAACAGAAATTAGTTTACGATTTTATGGAAGTAGACAGCAAATATTCATTTTTTAGTTTGTATATTAAAATTCCTCAAAATAAATAATAGCATTATGGGAAAGATTTCTATAGATGGAACTTCAAAAACGCCAACAGTTTTATTTGATTCTGAAAATGGTGTTATGGAGCTCAAGGGAAGATCTATACCGGAGAACAGTATCGAGTTTTATAAACCAATTGTTGAATCACTAGATGATTATGCAAAAGGTCCCAAGGATAAAACAAAGGTTGAAATTCAATTAGAGTATTTCAATACTTCATCATCAAAATGTATTCTTGATTTATTTAAGAAACTAGAAGCTATTCACAAAAGTGGTAATGAAGTTGCTATCAATTGGTATTACGAAGAAGATGATGAAGATATGTTAGAGGCTGGTGAAGATTATCAAGCGATTATTAAAGTTCCTTTTACTATGATTGAAGTTGAAGATGAATAGTTGAAATAAAAAGATTTAAAAAGGGCGGATTTTAATTCGCCCTTTTTTCATGTCAATTTTTCTAAAACATATTTTGCTGTTAAGGAATCTTTTGCAGTGCCTATTTTTTCAGGTGTACCAGCATAATTGAGCTTTCCTCCATATTTACCACCGCCTGGCCCTAGGTCAATAATCCAATTCGCACATTTCATGATTTCAGGATTATGCTCAACAACAATGAGTGAATGACCCTGGTCTATTAAAGCATAAAATGAATTAAGCAACAAGTTGATATCATGAAAGTGTAGGCCTGTAGTAGGCTCATCAAATACAAATAATGTTTTGTCACTATTATTCCCTTTTATAAGGAAATAGGCTAGTTTAACTCTTTGGGCTTCACCACCAGAAAGTGTGCTGGAGGATTGACCAAGTTTTATGTATCCTAAGCCGACCTTTTGTAGAGGTGTTAATTTGCTAACCAGTTTACCTTCTAAACTAGTTTTCCTACTTGGATCGGCGAATTGTTTAAAGAAAGTTAAAGCTTCTTCAATTGATAGGTTCAGGATGTCAAAAATATTCTTCCCATTAAACTCTACTTCTAAAACTTCTTCCTTGTACCTACTGCCTTTACATTCCTCACATTTCAATTTAAGATCGGCCATGAATTGCATTTCAATCGTAATGTGCCCTTCTCCTTGGCATTTTTCACAACGTCCATTTGGGACGTTTAAGGAGAAGTGAGAAGGTTTATACCCTCTTAATTTTGCCATTGGCTGTTTGGTAAAAATATTTCTTATTTCATCAAAAGCTTTTACATAGGTTGCCGGGTTAGATCGAGATGATTTTCCAATAGGATTTTGATCAACATATTCAATGTTTTGAATCCAGTTTAAATCTCCAGATAATCTATTGCTTTCACCACCGTTTAATAATTTTTTCACTTCAGGAATTAGTTCGTTTTTCACAAAGCTAGATTTACCAGATCCGCTAACCCCTGTTATAACAGTTAAACCTCCTAAAGCAATTTGAACACTTGGTATATCAAGATTATTAGAATAAGAGCTTTTTAATTCTAAATATTTTTTTGGGATTTTCTTTTTTGGGACTTCAATTTTTAACTCGGCGTTTAAGTATTTTGTAGTTAAACTTTTCCCTGATTTGAGGAGTTTTTTATGATCTCCTTCAAACACAACCTCTCCACCGAAAGCTCCAGCTTTAGGGCCGATATCGATAATGTGATTAGCAGCTCTCATTATTTCCTCATCATGTTCAACAATTACTACTGTGTTTCCGATTTGGTTTAACCCTTTTAAAACAGAAATCAATTGAGATGTGTCTTTTGGATGAAGTCCAATACTTGGTTCGTCTAACACATATAAGGAGCCTACTAGGCTAGACCCTAGCCTACTGGCCAAATTAATTCTTTGAGATTCACCTCCAGATAAGGAGTTGCTTAGTCGATTCAATGAGATATAACCAACCCCGACATTAATCAGGAACGCAAGTCGGTTTGTAATTTCTTCTAATAATCTTTTACCAATTTTAAATTCTCTCTCTGATAACTTTAGGTTCAAAAAGAATGAATATGCATCCTCGATCGTCATGGTTGTGATTTGAGCAATGTTCACTTCTCCAACCTTTATGGCTAATGATTCTTTTTTAAGTCGGTGTCCTTGGCATTCATAACAATGTGTTTTCCCTTTGTAACGAGAAATCATAACTCGATTCTGAATTTTATAAATCTTAGCTTGTAATCCATCAAAGAAGTCGTGAATTCCTTGAAAGTGTTTACAACCATTCCACAATAAATCAATTTCTTTTTGAGTTAAATCTTTATAGGGTGTATGTACTGGAAAGTTTACATAATGAGCATTGTTAACGAGTTGTTTTCTCCAATCACCAAGCTTTGGACCTCTCCATGGTGCAATACAAGAACTATTTACGGATAGGTTTTTGTCGGGAACAACTAAGTCTTCACTTATCCCTAAAATCTTTCCAAATCCTTCACAAGCAGAGCATGCTCCAATTGGACTGTTGAAGTTAAACATCTCAGGGCTTGGCTCTGTAAACAACAACCCATCTAACTCTAATTTATTGCTGAAGTGTTTGGATTGAATTTTATCGCCTAAATAAATGTCAATCCAACTTTCACCGCTTACTTCATTAAATGCAGTTGATGTTGAATCTGATATCTCATTTTTAAAGTCCTCATCTTCTAATGTTACAGAAAATCGATCTATAATTAAATCGAAATCTTGGTTTTCTTTTACTTCAGAAAGAGCTATGAATTCATTATTTATTCTACATCTTGAAAAACCGTCCTCAATTAATTGTTTTATTACAATAGAAGGAGCTTTAACATATTTTAAATAAATTAGTCCTTTTGTGTTGTTTTTGAAGGATAAGATATAGTCTACAACATCAGTTATTGAGTCTTTTGTAACTTCTTGATTAGAAATAGGAGAGATTATCTTTCCGACTCTAGCAAAAAGAATTTTTAAATAATCATATATTTCAGTAGAAGTTCCAACTGTAGATCTTGGATTTCTAGTTATTACCTTTTGTTCAATTGCAATCGCAGGTGAAATCCCATGGATGTATTCCACGTCAGGCTTTTCTAGTTTACCCATAAACTGTCTAGCATAAGATGATAAACTTTCAACGTACCTTCTTTGACCCTCTGCGTAAAGAGTATCAAAGGCAAGAGACGATTTTCCAGATCCGCTTACACCAGTTATTACTGTAAGTGAGTTTCTAGGGATCTCAACATCAATATTTTTAAGGTTGTGCAGCTTTGCGCCTTTAATAATAATACTTTTATGAATTTGTGTGGTATTCTTTTTTTTCGGCATGCTTATTGACTTCTGATGGCTGTTTGACAGTTAGTAAATTTATGCTTAATTTAAAGGATGCTTAAAAAAAGTTAAAGTTTTTTTATAACGCAAACAATAAGTTAAATTTACGTTCGTTAATGTTCTAATTAAATTACCAATTTTAAATAAATAAACGCCTATACAACATAATTACTCTGATATTTTTTTTGATAATTAATAACCTAAAAACAGAGGGATTATGAAGTTAGTGAACCTTTCCGATAAGGAATTAGTGAACATCTACATTAAAGGCGATGAGAGAGCATTACAAGAATTGGTAAATCGTCATAAATCGAGAATCTATTCCTACATTCTCGCAACAATTAAAAATAAAGCTTTAGCTGAAGATTTTTTTCAGGACACTTTTATAAAGGTTATTAAAACTTTAAAGGGAGGGAAGTATAATGAAGAAGGTAAATTTCTTCCTTGGGTGATGCGAATTTCTCATAATTTAATGATAGATTATTTTAGAAAAGAAAAAAGATTTAGAAAAGTTAGTGGTAAGAGTAGGGATAATGAAGAATATGATATTTTCAGCACAATCGGATACGACGAGTTAAATATGGAGGAGCGTTTAATTAAAGCTCAACTTAAAACAGATGTAAAAGAATTGATCGAACGTTTGCCTGAAGAGCAAAAAGAGGTCGTGAAACTTAGACATTATTATGATATGAGTTTTAAGGAAATTTCAGACATTACAAATGTTAGTATAAATACCGCATTAGGTAGGATGAGGTATGCTTTGATAAATCTTAGGAAATTAGTTGAAGAAACTGGAGTCTCTTTAGAAATGTAAAAAATGTTTAAATTAAATACAATAAAGTTTTCTGATTTGCGTTTATGAAAGCAAATAAACATTAAACCAAATTGTATGGATAAATATTACTCTAAAGAAATTTCAGATAAAGAATTAGAAAACGCAGAAATGAGTTATACAGCAGAGCCAAGTGAGGCAGCTGTTAAATTTATCTTGAATTACTCAAAAAGCCTTAGTGTTAAGAAAAGTGAGAGTGTTGGTTCAATTTTTTTGAACTTAAATTAATCATCAAAAAAATGTCGGAATTTATTTCGACATTTTTTTTGCCGTAGAAACTATTTTATTTGTTAAATCGTATCAGGAAAACTGTATACTTGTCTAAAAATATAAATAAAGTGAAAATATCTATTGTAATTATCTTGTCAATTTTCTTATTGCCATCATTTTTGATGCCTCAAGAAGTTCCAGCTCCACAAAATTTAATGGTCACATTGACGGGGTATAGAAACCCTGATAATGTTTTGAAGTGTAAACTTTATTATATGGTTACCCTACCTGCAGATCCTTCTAGTATAAAAAATGTTCATTTAGTTTTGGAAAAGTCAACAATAGAACTGGAAAAAGAAACGATAAGTGATATTGTTATTCCTTTTGATTGGGCAAAGGCTCAGAATGTTGATGGGGTTGTTAGCTTTTATACAACGAGAAATATTTTATATATAGGTGTTGGTGAATATGATCTTTTAAGACGCTATGAGTGTAAAATTTCTTTTTTAAACGAAAATGGAGAAGAGAGTCGTTTTGCGATCTTTAAAAAGCAATAAATTTTTTGATACTTCGTTTGAAGCTATGTCAGCTAAAAATTCGGGGTATGTCCAAAAGTCTTTTCTTCTCAATAGGAATTTTTCTCTCAGTTTCATGTTTTGCTAATAACGGTTTTAGGCTTAAAAAAATTACTTTTCCTACAGGGTTAACAAAACTTACTCAGCATGTAATGAAGCAGGCTTCTGCTGTCTATAATGAATTACCTGACAGAAACTTCACAAGAGTTCAAATTAAAGGGTTAGGTGAGGAGGAATGGTCGCGTTATGATTTAATTCAATTGGCTAAAAAGAGAGCCGTTTCAATACGAGAGTTTTATATTGGTATTGGATGCCTCGGTAAGAATATCCGTATGGATTTGGCCGGAATTCCGAGTATTATATTATTTAAGCCGCGTGCTACTTATTCCTTGAGTGGTAGAATTGACCTCAATAAAATAGAGCAACAGTGTTTTACTGTTGCTGTTTCAAAGAAGGATTTTTTTAAAACAAAGAGCGGTAATGTTTTTGTTTTCGAGCAAAATTCGTTCGTTGATCAAAATGAAATGAACGTAGTTGGTAATGTAAATGTATGCATCTGGGAATTTTATAAACAAAAAGACATGATTGTTAGTCAGGTTTCTTCTTGTGGAAAAGAGGAGGTACTGGAGACGGCAAGTACTTTTTATGTTCAAGTTGTGCAAGGTGATAAAAAGTTGGACGTAAAAAAGGGGAAGGCGTTTAAGGTTTATTTACAACGTCCTTCGGATGCGGATGGTTTTAAAGCTTATTATGGTGATGTGCGAAATGGAAATGTAACGTGGCTGGAGGATAAAAAATCTTATACATATACAAGCATATTCGATGAAGGTGAGTTGTATGAAAACACGAAAAATAACAATTCATTTTTGGTAAGGCAGGAGGAACCAAATGCTGATGAATTAGAAGAAAAGTTGTTATTTACCGGAAAAAAAATTGGATGGATTAATTGTGATCGAATTATTCATGTACGCAATCCTTGCGAATTGGAAGTAGTACTCGCTGATGTTACTGATGAATTCACTGTCCGATTAGCTTTGAGTAAAAGGAATGTAGTAGTTCCTGGTTTGATTAATTCAAATTATCTTAATAAATATAAATTTTCAAAAGTCCCTGCTGGAGAACCGGCCTTTGTTATAGCTTATAAAGAAAGGGGAGATGGATATTATGTTGCGTATTCTCAAGTTACGTTAGGCTATATTAATTCTTTGAATCTTAAGCCTCAATTTAAAACAAGGAAAGAATTTGAATCTTTACTAGAATCCTTTCTAAATTAGTAGAAAAAATCAAATGGAAAATAATCTAAAGCAGTTTGAGCGGCTATTAACTATTATGGACGACCTAAGAGAAAAATGTCCCTGGGATAAAAAGCAAACTTTAGAATCATTGAGATATCTTACCATTGAAGAAACATATGAATTATGCGATGCAATTATTGAAAACGATCTTGACGAGTTGAAAGGGGAGATAGGAGACCTTTTATTGCACATGGTTTTTTATTCGAAAATTGCTAGTGAAAAGAAAGCATTTGATATAGGAGATGTATTAGAATTTGTTTGTGATAAATTGGTTCATAGACATCCACATGTTTATGGAGATGTTATTGCAGATACAGAAGAAGCGGTTAAATCTAATTGGGAGAAGATAAAACTCGAAGAAAAACAGGATAGTAATGGTTTTAAATCAGTTCTTAAAGGCGTGCCGAAAAGTATGCCTTCTCTTGTTAAAGCAATTCGAATTCAGGATAAAGTTCAGGGAGTGGGTTTTGACTGGGATAATAAAGATCAGGTTTGGGAAAAGGTGAAAGAGGAGCTTGATGAGTTTAAAGTTGAGTCAGATAAACACGATCAAACTAAAATGGAGGAGGAATTTGGAGATCTAATGTTTTCTATGGTTAATTATGCTCGTTTTATTGGAGTTAACCCTGAAGACGCTTTAGAACGCACAAATAAGAAGTTTATAAAGCGTTTTACAGAGATGGAGGAGTCTATCCATTCAGAAGGTCAGAATCTACAATCAATGAATTTGAAGCAGATGGATGTTTACTGGGAACGTGCTAAAAAGAAAAAGGGTTAAAAGAATTTAATAGCAGTTCTTTTACAATTAGAGTGAACTAAGTAAGCTAGGTCGTAATTAATTTCCAGATATGCGATAGCACTAATTGCATTAAGTGGCTTGTATTCATCAAAGGAAATAGGTTCGGCTTGATAATCCATTTCCCCATTGTTAATAGGGTAAGGTGACGCTGTGTTTTTTCCTCCTTGCGTGGTAAGCAAATCTTGAAACGCATAATGTACTCTTATTCCGAATACTAAATAAGTATTATTGGAACCAAGCATGAAACTTCCTACTCCAACTACACCTTCAAAATGCGTGTCGGTGAAATAATCATCAACTTTTGTTGTTGCTCCGTTTACTGTTTCCGTAACTCCAGTCATAAAGGAAATTTGAGGTCCAATTTCAAGGAAACTTCCATTGTCACTATTGTGCTTATAAAGTAATGGGATATTAAAAGAATTGTATTTGATGTTTTTAGACCAAGCTTTTTCTGTTGCTGTAGGTTGGAATTCAAACTCTTGGCTTGCTTTTGTATAGATGAAATCTAGAGTTATTTGATGGTTAAGATTAAAGTTTAGTCCAAGCTTACCTCCAAAACTATATCCAGGCGCCAATTTATTTACAATTGTTTGTTCTTCCCAGATATTAGTATTAACCAATTGTGTAACTCCGGCTCCGAATTTTATTCCAGAATCTACCCAAGATTGTGAAAAAATATTTAACGAAAAGCTGATTGAAAGGGCGGTTAAAAGTAAAATTCTCATATCTTTGGTTACGTATTTATGGCACAAAAATAGTTAAAAATAATTTTATAAGGTTATGGGTCTATTAGAAGGAAAGGTTGCAATTGTAACTGGAGCGTCAAGGGGTATTGGAAAAGCAATTGCTCAGAAATTCGCAAGTGAAGGAGCTAAGGTTGCTTTTACGTATTTAAGTTCTGAAGAGAAAGCTAAAGCTTTTGAAGAGGAATTAAAAGCTGCAGGAGTTGAAGCAAAAGGATATAAAAGTAATGCCGGTTTGTTTTCAGAAGCTGAAGAATTAATCGCTAATGTGGTTAAGGATTTTGGAGCTTTAGATATCATTGTTAATAACGCAGGTATTACAAGAGATAATTTATTGATGAGAATGAGTGAAGAGCAATTTGATGAAGTTATTGCTACAAACTTAAAATCGGTATTTAATACAACAAAGGGAGCTTTACGAACGTTTCTTAAAGCTAGAAAAGGTTCAATTATCAATATAGGTTCTGTTGTAGGTGTTAACGGGAATGCAGGTCAATCAAATTATGCAGCTTCTAAGGCAGGTATTTACGGATTTACAAAATCAGTGGCAAAGGAGTTGGGTTCAAGAAACATACGGTCCAATGCAATAGCTCCTGGTTTTATAGCAACAGAAATGACCGATGTTTTAGATCAAAATGTAGTTAGTGAATGGGTTAAAGGTATTCCATTAAAAAGAGCAGGTAAAGCAGAAGAAGTTGCTGACTTATGTGTTTTTCTGGGATCAGATAAAAGTTCATATATCACAGGCCAGGTAATTAATGTTTGCGGTGGAATGGTGATGTAATTTAAAAGGGTTGGTTTGAGTTTAGAAGCTTCTTCGTTGTCATTTATAGTAAGCTTTATTTTAAGTTTAGTGATGACTGTGTTCTTTTATTTTAAGGATAGAAAAAATAGTGAGACGGCAAGTTGGATGAAATTAATTTTAGCCTCTTGCCGTTTTTTTATTGTATTTATTATAGTTTTTTTACTGTTTAAGCCAATTGTTGTTACAATTAATGAAAAGGTTAAAAAACCTCATCTATTAGTCTTAATTGATAATACAGCGTCAATCGTTTTACGAGATTCCAAAGAAGGAGAAAAAGTTCGTACAGTTAGTAATAGGTTGAGAACTGAGCTGTCAGAAATGTGTGAAGTTCATTTGATACCTTTTGGTACAAAGTTGTTTGAGGGACAAGGTCTTGATTTCAAAAATGAAGGAACTAATGTGAGTAAGGCAATATCTTTATTGTCTGATGAATACGTTAATGAAAATATAGGCTCTGTTATTTTAATAAGTGATGGTGTTCAAAATGTAGGAATGGCTAGTATTAATAGTTTACTACAAAGCCCTATATACACGGTTGGAGTTGGTGATACAGGATCTGTTGTAGATGCTGCAGTTTTGGATATTTATCACAATGATTTAAGTTTTAAAGGGGATAAGTTTAATGTTGAACTAAATTTATCTTTTTCAGGACTTGAGGGGGTTTTGCAAAAAGTTATTGTTAAATTCAATAATCTAAAGGTAAAAGAGTTTGCTTATCGACCAGTAAAAGAATCTGATCATCTTAAAAAATCATTTTATTTAAAAGCTGATTCGGCAGGATTAAAATCGATATCGTGTTCAGTATCTTCTAATTCAATAGATAAAATTCTGTCAAACAATTCCAAGCAATCACATATTAAAATTTTAGAGGATAAACAAAATGTGTTATTTGTTTCGAATGGAAGTTCTCCAGATGCACGTATAATAAAATCTTCTTTTTTTGGAGATGATAAATTTAAACTGGAGTCTAAACTTTTTAAGGATGAGGTACCAAATTTGGAACACGTTGATGCGATTGTTTTAATTGGTAATTCAAGTCAGGCTAACCGTTGGTTAAAGAAAATTAATAAAATTGATGTTGGTTTTTTATGGTTTACAGGGGTAGATGGAGTATTTGAAAATGACTTTTTACAATTTGTGAGGCTTGATGAATCAAATGATAATGTTTCCATAATGGTAGATGAATCTTTTGATGGATTTGATTTGTCAGGGGTATTAAAAGCTCAAGATCAATTACCACCTATCGCTATTCCTTTTGGAAAGTGGAAAATAAATGGTGAAATTGAAACTGTTTTTAACCAAAAAATAGGAGGAGTGGAGACTTCCTATCCATTATTTTTATTCTCTAAATATAATGGCAGAAATTTTGGTGTTTTTATAGGTGAAGGTTTATGGAGATGGGGCTTTTTCCAAAACAATGATGATAATCAAAATTTTATTCATAAGCTCCTTACTAAATCAATCAGAAAAATTGCGAGTAAATCAATAAAGTCAGATCTTAAATTAAGATTTAAAGATGAATGGTTAAATAATGAAGAAATTAAATTAGTCGTAAATCGTCTTAATGACGTTTCTGAATTAACGAACGAAAAATCTTTACTCTTCAATCTTATGGATGCAAATGGTGTTTCTAAAAGATTTGATTTTTTAAGGATTAATAATCATTATGAATTGAATATTGGACTTTTACCTTTTGGAGTTTATAATTATTCAATTGTGTATGGCGGTATTGATTCATTGGGCTTAGAAGGGGGGTTCATTGTTAAAGAAAATAAATTAGAGTCGGAGTCGATAGTAGCTGATCACTATATGCTGAAGAAACTATCACAAGAAACAAATGGTGAGTTTTATTTAATTGAGGATGTAGATTCCTTAATTAAAAAATTAAAGTCATCGAAAAATTTTAAATCAGTTAGTTTTTTTGAATCAGTATTAGATTATCTTATTAAAAATAAATGGATATTTTTCATTGTGCTAATATTGGCATCACTTGAATGGTTTGTGAGGAAATGGCAAGGAATAATTTAAAAATTGGAATAGTTTGCTACCCCACTTTCGGAGGTAGCGGAGTTATAGCTACGGAGCTTGGAGCTGGTTTAGCGAGGAAGGGGTATGAGGTTCATTTTATTACTTCAAGTCAACCTGTGAAATTAAATGTTTTTGAAAAAAATATTTATTTTCATGAAGTTGTCCTAAATCCGTATCCTCTTTTTCAACATCAGCCTTTTGAGGTGGCTTTAACAAGTAAAATCGTTGAGGTAGCTAAATATGAGAAATTAGATTTATTGCATGTTCATTATGCTATTCCTCATGCTTCTGCAGCTTATTTAGCGAAGCAAATACTTTTAGCTCAAGGTATTTCAATTCCATATGTTACCACATTGCATGGAACAGATATTACTCTTGTAGGTAAGGAGCCTGAGTTTGAACCTACTATTTCATTTGCTATTAATCAATCTGATGTTGTTACAGCAGTTTCTGATAGTTTAAGAAAAGATACTTATAGTCACTTTAATGTAACTAAGGATATTGTAGTTGTACCAAATTTCGTTTGTGTAGAGAAGTTTAGCGCAGAGCCTAAAGATTGTAAAACGTCAACTTTTGCCCCAAATGAAGAACAAATATTGATGCATATTTCTAATTTTAGGAAAGTAAAACGAATCCAAGACATAATTAAAATTCATTCAAGAGTTTCAAAAACAATAGATACGCGTTTAATTTTGATAGGTGATGGTCCTGAACGATCAAGTATGGAAAGACTTGCTAGAGAAGAAGGGGTAGAGGATACAACTTATTTCTTAGGTAAAATTAAAGAGACTGAAAGAGCGTTGTGCGCTGCAGATGTTTATTTAATGACAAGTGAGACTGAGAGTTTTGGAGTTTCAGCATTAGAAGCCATGGCTGCAAAAGTACCAGTCGTATCATCTAATACGGGAGGTATTCCTGAAGTTAATACAGATGGTATTACAGGTTTCCTGAGTGACGTCGGAAATATTGAAGAAATGTCCGATAATGTTATAAAACTCTTGTCTGATAAAGTTCTTTACGATAGAGTTTCGGAGGCAGCTTATCAAAATGCTTGTAAGTTCAATATTAATAATGTTTTGCCCATATATGAAAAACTATATGAAGACCTTGTCTCATAGCTTTATTCTCTGAGTTTTAATTCTTACTTTTGCTACTCAATTAAATTAAATGAAACTGAATTTAATCGAAATTTTAGAGCCGATTCTTAAGGAAGCCGGAGATGAGATTTTAAAAATATATAATAGCGATCAATCAACTGTTGTTGATCATAAGGCAGATAACTCTCCTTTAACTTTAGCTGATGTTGCATCGAATGATGTGATTATTAAAGCCTTAGAATCAAATTTTGATTATCCGATAATTTCAGAAGAAAACGAAGGTATTCCATTTGATAAGCGTAAGGATTTTGATAAGTTTTGGTGTGTTGATCCTTTAGATGGGACAAAAGAGTTTATCAATAGAAATGGCGAGTTTACCGTTAATATTGCATTAATCGAAAAAGGGGTTCCTGTTTTTGGTGGTATATATGTCCCTGTAACGGAAACTTATTATTTCGGAATTCATGGCGAAGCTGCTTTTAAAAAAGTTGCAAACGGAAGTTTAAAGAAAATTAATGTAAATCAAAACTCAAAGGGTTGGATTGCTGTAGGAAGTAAATCTCACGCGAAGCCCGTTGAAAAAGAATTTTATAAGGAAATAGGTGTTAAAGAATCTTTTTCTGTAGGAAGTTCTTTAAAATTCTGTATGGTCGCTGAAGGAAGTGCTGATTTGTATTATAGATCAGGTCCTACTATGGAATGGGATATTGCTGCAGGCCACGCTATTGTAAGAGCTGCAGGAGGTGAAGTTTATAAGGATTTAGATTGCAAAGATGTTTTTACTTATAATAAAGAAGACTTACTTAATGGTCCATTTTTGGCAACAAGTACAACTAAATTAAAATAAAGTGCAAGAAAATATTTTCCCAATAAAGGATACCCTTCTTCAACAAGCAGGCAAGGAGAAACTTAATGGTCATAAAGGATTAGTTCTTTGGATGTTTGGATTATCTGGTTCTGGAAAAAGTACCATTGCAAGAGCATTGGAGAATGATCTTTACTTGAGAGGTATTCATTCAAAACTATTGGACGGAGACAACTTAAGATCGGGAATAAATAATAACCTTTCGTTTTCTATTGAAGATAGAACTGAAAATATAAGAAGAGCTGCTGAAGTTAGTAAGCTTTTTATGGAGAACGGAGATGTCGTTATTTGTTCTTTAGTGAGTCCTACAATAGAAATTAGAGAGCAAGCAAGGTTGATTATAGGTAAAGACAACTTTAAGGAAGTTTATGTCAATGCGCCATTTGATGTTTGTGCCTCAAGAGATGTTAAAGGATTATATAAAAAAGCATTAGCAGGAGAAATTAAAAATTTTACAGGTCTTGACTCACCTTTTGAAGGTTCTGAAAATCCATTCGTTGAATTAAAAACAGACGAAAAAGATTTAGATACTTGTAAAAACGAGTTAGTAGAATTAGTCTTAAAAGAAATTCAATTATAATTATGTCACAAACCCTGAGTCATTTAGAGCAATTGGAATCGGAAGCGATCCATATTTTTAGAGAGGTTGCTGAGCAATTCGAAAAGCCAGTATTATTATTCTCTGGAGGGAAAGATTCGATTACCATGGTGCATCTTGCTTACAAAGCATTTTATCCTGCAAAAATACCATTTACGCTGTTACACATTGATACAGGACATAATTTTCCTGAAGCGTTGGAGTTTAGAGATGCTTTAGTTGATATTTACAACGTAACACTTGATGTTGGATTGGTTCAAGATTCAATTAACAAAGGTACGGCAGTTGAAGAAAAAGGTTTGAATCCTTCTAGGAATTCATTGCAATCGATTACGCTTCTTGAGAAACTAGAGGAAGGGCAATACGATGCAGCTTTTGGGGGTGGACGTAGAGATGAGGAAAAAGCAAGAGCCAAAGAGAGATTTTTCTCACATAGAGATGATTTCGGACAATGGGATCCAAAAAATCAAAGACCAGAATTATGGAATTTGTATAATGGTAAAAAAGCTCAAGGAGAATCTTTTAGAATATTCCCTATATCTAATTGGACTGAGATGGATGTATGGCAATACATTAAGCAAGAAAAAATTGAATTGCCAAGTATATATTTCTCTCATACAAGACCGGTTGTAAATAGAGGTGGAGTTTGGATTGCAGAATCAAAATACAATACTCTTTTAGAAGGTGAGAGCTATGAAGAGAAAGTTATAAGATATAGAACTTTAGGTTGTATGACAATCACTGGAGCTGTTGAGAGTGATGCAGATGATTTAGACAAAGTAATTCAAGAAGTTGCTTCTGCTCGTCAAACAGAGAGAGGGAATAGAGCGGATGATAAAAGATCTGAAGCAGCAATGGAGGAAAGAAAAAAGCAAGGTTATTTCTAAATAAAAGTTTAAGAGAAAGTTTAAATCCTCAAAGGACTTAAACAAGAATCTATAAACGTTTAAATTAAAAGATAATGAATACAAAAGGATATTTAGATATGGACCTCTTAAGGTTCACAACTGCAGGAAGTGTTGACGACGGTAAGAGTACTTTAATTGGAAGATTAATGTATGATACAAAGTCTATTTTCGAAGATCAAATGGATGCAATTGAAGCTTCTAGCGAGAGAAGAGGTGATGAGCAGGTGAACTTAGCTTTATTAACCGATGGATTAAAGGCAGAAAGAGAGGCTGGAATTACAATTGATGTTGCATACCGTTATTTTGCTACACCAAGTAGAAAGTTTATTATAGCGGACACACCAGGTCATATTGAGTATACTCGTAACATGGTTACCGGAGCCTCAACTGCAAATTTAGCGATTATATTAATTGATGCACGAAAAGGTGTTTTGGAACAAACGCGTCGTCATTCTTTTATATCCTCATTATTAGGCATAAAACACATAATAGTTTGTATTAATAAAATGGATTTAGTTGATTATTCTCAAGATCAATTTGAGAAAATTAAACTAGAATACAATGAGTTGTCAAAAAGCTTAAATATTCCAGATATTCAATTTATTCCTATATCTGCTTTGAAAGGAGATAATGTAGTTGATGGTTCAGAGCAAATGTCTTGGTTTGATGGAGATCCGTTACTAAAAACTTTAGAGAAAGTAAAAATATCCGATGATTTTAATACTGAAGATGCTCGTTTTCCTGTTCAAAGAGTAATTCGTCCACAATCAGAAGAGTTTAGAGATTTTAGAGGCTTTGCAGGGAAAATTGAAGGTGGTGTATTTAATGTAGGAGATGAAGTTGTTGCTTTGCCATCTGGAACTACTTCAAAAATTAAAAGTATTCATTTAGGAAAGGATGAAATTAAAAGTGCTTATTCACCGATGAGTGTTACAATGACATTGGAAGATGAAATTGATATTACTAGAGGTGATCAAATAGCTAAACCCGATAACAAACCTGAGGTTGCAAAAGACCTCGATGTGATGTTGTGTTGGTTAAATGATAAGCCTTTAACTGCGGGAGGTAAATATATTGTTAGGCATACATCTAATGAAGCTATGGGTATTATAAAGGCTGTAGAGTATAAAGTGGATGTGAATACCTTAGAAAAAGAAGAAGTTGCTTCTGAGGTACAAAAGAACGATATCTGTAAAGCCCAGTTAAAGCTCGCTAAACCTTTAATGATTGATGGCTATTCTAAGAATAGAGGAACAGGAAGTATCATTCTCGTTGATAATTTCACCAATGAAACAGTTGCTGCTGGAATGATTTTATAATTATTACTAAGCATATTTATTAGGGTTGCAATCTTGCAACCCTTTTTTTTGCTTTTAATTGAGGTATGTACTAAAGTTTAACTGTCTAAATAAGTAATTTTGTAATTACAATTTGTTAAATGCTATTAATTTAATCATGCTTAATTATTTAGTGTTTCACCTTGATATGTAACAAAAAACATCTGTAACTACATGTGAAACAAGTGTGTAGGTTTTTTTTGTAATAAAAGACAGTAAATTTTGGTAATTAAGAATAAAGAGTTGTATCTTTGCCCTCCTCTTTTGCGGGAGTAGTTCTAATAAATAGTGGTAATAAATTGGCGAAAATTATTTTTTCAATAAGGCTTGTTAATTAAAAATTATTACATATCTTTGTTCTCCCGTTTACATAACGAGGAAAACAAAACAAGATTATAATGTTCGATTTCGGTCGGCAAATTATATAAAGTTCTTTGAAAGATTGAAGTTATAAAGCAGCGTTTACTCGAT
>JGI24539J26755_10000461_pt1 | contig 19140 bp, 16 predicted proteins | sample NorSeaMetagenome_2_FD_26755 | JGI IMG/M metagenome (IMG submission 26755) | reverse complement strand
GCATGCTGCTCGGTCAACGAATAATCAGTATCTCTGATGAAGTAATTGACCTTTTTCAACCAACTATTACTGACGATATATGCGCCTTCTACATTGACCACGTCCGAATCAGTTGTAGAGAAAATTCGCTCTCCCTCATGCTCATCTCCGTGCTCCTCACCTTCGTGGTCATCTCCATGTTCGTCTTCGTGCTCCTCACCTTCGTGCTCTTCTCCATGTTCATCGCCATGGTCATCGCCATGAAACGGAATACCATAGACGCTCTCGACACTATTGACAGAGACGCCGAAGTAGCCCCAATCGCCTGCTTTAGACACACCCAATCTCAGCGCTGTATTTTCAAAATCAGAATTAGATAAGAATCCTAAATCTTCTTCATGCTCACCCTCGTGTTCATCTTCATGCTCATCCTCATGCTCTTCATGTTCCTCATCATGAAGTATGGCGCCAGTTGGAACATCAAAATTATCGAACTGGGAGTCCTTGTATGCAAGACTGAAATTCAAACCACCAAGGTTATTCTGATACGACAGATTATGGCTATCGCCGTCATTGACAGACTGTGCTTCGAGACCGAGCTTTAGTTCTGACTCTGTGAAATCTTCTCTTGCAATAGTGCTATCAACAATATTAATGATGCCACCGATAGTGCCATTAGCATAAAGCAGTGAAGATGGTCCCCTGACAATCTCAATTTGTTGCACGTTGTTTAAATCAACATCGTTAACGTGGTCAGCACCAATTCCGGCAACATCCCTTACTACCATTCCATTATTGAGAACTTTAACGCGATTGCCGGACATNCCGCGGATGATTGGCTGACCGACGCCTGAACCATAGTCCGCAGACGAAATACCGAGCAAACCGTCTAAGGATTCTCCTAGGCTTTGAGATGCTGATGTTGATATTTCCTCGCCACTGACCACATGCAGTGGGTTTTCGATATCACTCAACGTTTGATCGATCAACGATGATGTGACGATCACTTCTTCTAAAACATTTGCAAATGTATTGACACTTAATAAAGCGCTCACCAAAACGGGAGCATAGATACGTGGGTTCATGGAAGAACCTCCTAAAAAATTTNAATTTAATGTGTACTAGGTAAACTTAAATTAAACTTTAGGTGGTGCTCGAGAAAGATAGGGAGAGAAGCGTGATGGTAAGGACCCTAAAGCTGGCTCCTCGGAAAAAAGATCATCAACAAAGGGAGCAACAGGCAATGCACTAGCAAACGCAGCTAGGCTGCCCTTGAACATATGGCAGCTATCACACTCTAATTGAGTACCTGCTGTTTGCTCAAAAGCATGCGTCGCGTCGTGGGCTAAATTATTAGCCACAAGGACTACTGCCATGAGCAGCAGTATCGCGGAGTACTTTTTAAAACTAGACGCTGACAAGATTAAAATCCCTGAACTGACAAACTTCGGTGCAAGAGTAACAGATTAGGCGGCCACTATAGAATAAATTTTTATGATTGCAAGTTTTTAGCGGCCATGCTCTCTAAGAAGCCTGAATCAGTTAGCCGCAGTGCTTAGATACAAAATCGTCCGCACAGCTAAAAATCAATTCTTTTCGTAGTGGATCCATATTTTCCAGTGTTTTACGCATAAACGACAGCCGTGGATTATTCCTCAATACGCCCATATGGCGGCTGACAAACCGCCAGTACAGGCCATCAACAATATTGCACCACTCTCCTTTCTTATAATCACTCATTTTTAAAATATAATTTGACCCGCAAATGTAAGGCTTGGTTGCAAAAATTCCGCCATCAGCAAAGGTTCCCATGCCAAAAACATTGGGCGTCATGACCCACTCTGATGAGTCAACATACATTTCCATAAACCAGTGATAAACATTTTTAGGGTGGACCTCGCACAAAGTCATAAGGTTGGAAATAATCATCAATCGGTTAATATGGTGCGTATATCCGTATCGATCAGAGAAATTGATCGCATCATCTAGCGGCGGAATTCCAGTATCGCCGGAATACCAACTGTCCTTTAAAGACCCACTAAAATTAAAGAAATTACTCTGCAACTGGGTCTCGCCATGATGCTGGTAAACGCCCCTGATAAACTCACGCCAGCCAATAATTTGTCGTAAAAAACCCTCAACCGAATTCAGTGGCACATCGTTCTCTGCAGTGAACGCCAGTACTTTATCAATAATGTCATTGGGTGTAATTAACCCCATATTGAGCGAAGGACTTAAGGCACTATGAAACATAAAGGTGTCATTTTGCAAAATGGCATCTTCGTAGATACCAAAGTTTTCAAATTTAATCGATAGGAAATAATCGATATTCTCAAGAGCGTCTAAGCGCGTGAGAGGCATCCAGACATCATCCATTTGCCCTGGATGATCCGCAAACTTTAACGCAATAATAACTTTCAATGATTCAACATATTGAGACATGCGAGGCTTATAAAGCTCAGGCAGAGTTAGTCCCTTAGGAATCTTTTTGCGGTTATCTTCATCGAAAGACCACTTACCACCCAATGGCTTTTGATCTTCATCCATCAATAAATTGAGCTTTTTACGTACCTCTTTATAGAAATTCCCCATGCGTAAGATTTTAGACTTGCCGTTGAAGGCCACAAATTCTTCACGGTCTAGTAAAAACATCGGTGAGGGTAAAAATGTCAAGACTAATTTTTTTTGCTCGGCAAAGGCCTTAATTCTAGACTCAAAATCTTTGTCTTCAATTTCAAATACTTTCAGCTCTGTAATTCCATTAACGACAACATGACTAGCTAACTTATCTTCATAGGATTGTTCAAAATCCGGATGTTCAATATCCAGGTACTGGACATTACAGTGAGCTGCCTGCAATTCGTCGCGCTTTTCACGCATAGCGGCTAAGAACATCAGTATTTTTAATTTGTGATGTTTCTCGTAGGTGCAAAGACCAAGGTCTTCTGCCATGAAAATATTGTCGGCACCGATGCTCTGAAGAATATCTAGAGCAAACAGCTGGTTACCGAGAACGAGGAGGGTACTTTTAGACATAGTTCTTTAAACCTTTTAGAAAGCCGCCAATTTATTGTTGTGATACGCACACAGTGAGGTAATTAGCCTTGGATGCTGGTATTAAAATTTCTAAAGTGAAAGTAGTTAACGCCAATGCCTTTATCACTATTATCGATCATCGTACTGGCCAGCAAACTGGCCTGTATGCTTCGATACTGACTTAAGCTCCCTATTAACAGAGGGTCAATCAATATCGACAAAAACTGGCCCGCTCTCTCGGCACTTCTTGTTTCTTGTCTCTGGCCAATCAATAAACCAGGACGATAAATATTGATGCGTGAAAAACTCAGTGACTTTATCGCCTCTTCTAACTCTCCTTTGGTGCGCAAATAAAAATTTTTGGCATGCGCATCTGCACCCACCGAAGAGACCAGACTTACTCCTGTCGCACCGGCTTCTCGGGCTTTTTTGGCCAGCGCAAAGGCATAGTCAAAATCTACTGTTCTAAAGGCAGTGCGGCTACCTGCAGTCTTAATGGTCGTTCCTAAACACAAATAAAGATGGTTACACGGAGGCAGCTCAGCGTTAATCAAAAATTGTTTAAAATCAATCTTTAGGATTTCAGCATTCGCGGGCAGATCCTCAATCTGTCGTCTAACTAAAGCCAATGGTCTATCTCCATGATCGGCTAGTTTTTGTGAAATATGACTTCCTACCAGCCCGGTCGCACCCGCAACAATCGAATTTTTCATTTAAGTCTCCTAGACTGACCTGTTTAACATCAACTTAAAAAGAAGATTTTTAAGGTTAATACTATCCCTAAAACCAGTTACATTTCGGTGGAAAAGAAGTGTACAACTAAATAGCATCGATGTTGGTTGTTCCTTACAATACAAGTAGACATTATTTTTTATTGCATGCGAGAGACATTAGTATGGATGATTTGGATTGGGCAGAATTTGAGCGCGTTGATTTGAGAGTCGGCACAATTATCGCTGCGGAAATCTTCAAAGAAGCCCGCAAGCCGGCCATTAAAATGAGCATAGATTTTGGTGTTGGGATAGGTATTCGGAAATCCTCCGCGCAAATTACCGACCACTACACACCTGAAGATTTAATCGGTAAGCAAATTTCGGCCGTGGTTAATTTCCCCAAAAAACAAATTGGGCCAATCATGTCTGAATGCTTAGTCACTGGATTTACTCAAGCCGATGGTAGTGTAATTCTTGCAGTCCCTGATAAAAAATCAAAGAATGGGGCGCGACTGGCTTAATCGGTTGATTCAAAAAGTTTAATGTTACGTTATTAGGGTCAGAAGAATGAAAAAAAACGCTAATTTATTTGCTCATTTTCAACATCACTTCCCAACGGATCTTAATGCCCCTCTCCTAGTGACTGCTGACGATCGTGAAGTCTCTTATGCACAAGCGGATGAGACGTCTAGTCGCGTTGCTACTTGTTTACTCGCAATGGGCGCCTCTGCGGGGGATCGCATCACGGTACAGGTGGAGAAATCCATCGAAAATCTGTTTCTCTATCTTGGATGTCTGCGGGCTGGGCTAGTCTATCACCCGTTGAACACAGCCTACACAGCATCTGAGCTAGAGTATTTTCTAAACGATGCTGAACCCACTATTATTGTTTGCAATAGTAATTCAGTAGATATCATTGAGTCAGTTATTCCTGATATTGGTTTAAAAGCCCTACTTACTCTCAATGCAGATGGTACTGGAAGCCTCATGGAACATGCCAAAAATGCGATTGCAGATGCAAATGTAGCTTATCGCTCTGGCGATGATATGGCCGCGCTGCTCTATTCTTCGGGTACCACCGGGCGTCCCAAAGGAATTATGCTTAGTCACAATAATCTTCGTAAAAATGCAGAAGTTCTGGTCGAGGCTTGGGGTTTTTCTTCCTCAGATCGCCTACTTCACATGCTACCTATCTACCATGTCCATGGTTTATTTGTAGGTCTAAGCTGCGTCTTAATGAGTGGCGCCAGTATGTCATGGCATACCTCCTTCAACGACACTATAGCGATAACTGCACTGTCCGAGTGCACAGTGATGATGGGCGTTCCAACGTACTACACTCGACTGTTAACTAATAGCCGTTTTAGTGCAAAGTGCTGTGCTAATATGCGCCTCTTTATATCGGGCTCCGCTCCTCTCTTAAATGAAACATTTAACGAGTTCGAAGCGCGCTGTGGTCACACGATCCTTGAGCGTTACGGCATGTCTGAAACCAACATGAATACCTCTAATCCTTTAAATGGAGAGCGTCGTGCAGGAACCGTCGGGCCAGCGCTAGCTGGTGTCTGTATCAGAGTTGTTGATGATCATGGTAGAGATACATCAAGGGGTGATATCGGTAATTTGCAGGTTAAAGGTCCAAATGTATTTTCTGGGTATTGGCGGATGCCGGAAAAAACCGCTGAAGACTTTACGCTAGACGGGTTTTTCAATACCGGTGACAAGGCCAGTATTGACAGTGATGGCTATGTGTCGATTGTTGGTCGGTCTAAAGACTTAATCATCTGCGGTGGTCTCAATGTATATCCAAAAGAAGTTGAGCTGGTGGTTGATGATATTCCGGGGATCAAAGAATCTGCCATTATTGGAGCGATTCATCATGACTTTGGTGAAGTCGTCGTTGCGATATTAGTACTAGAAAGTGATGTTACCAATGACAAATCATCTATTGAAAAAGACGTTATTGCTCACTGTAAAGCTCAACTAGCCAACTTTAAAATACCTAAAAAGGTAGAAATAGTAGACGCACTTCCTCGGAACGCCATGGGCAAAGTACAAAAAAATCTATTGCGTGAGAGGTTTGGCAAATAGTGACTCAAAAAGGCTTACAATCAGAGCGTATGCGCCATCAATCTTTACTCGAGTTGATAGCTCGACTGTCCAAGAAGGATGGAATATTAACCTTATGAATATTTTCCTTGCTGCGCTCATCATCAGCATGGCCTCATATTTGGCCATCGGTTGGTATGCTGGTCGCAAAGTTAAAAATCTTGATGATTACTACGTCGCGGGTCGCAATGCCCCGACGCTTCTCATCGTAGGTACTCTGGTGGCTAGCTTCATGAGTACCAATGCCTTTCTTGGAGAAATGGGTATGTCCTATCAAGGTCATGGCCCATTAATCGTGATCATGACAGGCGTAAACTGCTTGGGTTATATATTCGGGGCGCTATTTTTTGGCCGCTATCTTCGACGCAGTCGCGTTCTTACGGTACCCGAATTTTTTGGTCAACGATTTCAGAGCCGACGGCTGCAATCCCTCGCAGGTTTGACCATCGTCATAGGTCTGACTTGCTATTTAATGGCAGTAACNTGGGGTGTGTCTCTTATCGTCTCTAAGGTCACTGAGATGCCTGCCTGGGCGTCTATTGTCTTCGTCTGGTTAGGTTACACAGGGTTCACTCTGTATTCTGGTTCTCGAGGTGTGATTCTCACCGATACTGCGATGTTCTTATTATTCTCGNGCGTGGCTCTGGTCGCACTCTATTATATTATCCAATCAGGCGGTGGATGGTATGCCAGCATTGAGACATTAGCCGTTTTCAAAGATAAGCCTGGAATTATTTCATGGCATGGTGTTGTCGGCGAAGATTCAAACTGGAAAACCCCTGCCGATGCGCTTATTTGGGCGCTCATTTTGGGCGTAGCATGGGGCATTGTCGTGGCTGTGAGCCCATGGCAGACGAGTCGCTATTTAATGGCAAAAAATGAGCATGTGGTCATTCGCTCAGCCTGCGGCGCATCCATCGCAATGTTCNTACTCTACCTTATCAACAGTTACGCAGCGGCGGCGGTCAATCTCAGCAACCCGAATATAGACCCCCCCGAAGGCGTTATGATTTGGGTGGCCATGAATCTCATGCCGACTATTTTAGGTGCAATGTTGGTATGTGGTATTTTAGCAGCGGGTTTATCTTCAGCCTCAACCTTCCTTTCATTGATTGGATTTAGCGCCAGTAATGATATTTTCCAAGGCGCTAAGAATCCTGAAACGCAGCTTAAATCAACGCGTTATACGATTATTATTATTGGGTTGGTCGTTGTCACTTTATGCTTAATTTTACCATCGAACATCTTCTGGATTACCTATTTTGCAGGACCTGTATTTGCGTCATCTTGGGGCGTTGTTGCATTCATGAGCATCTGGAGTAGCCGTATCACTGAGGCTGGTGCTTTTTGGGGTATGCTCACTGGATTTCTAGCCAATATTGCAGCGAACCTGCTCGGGGTATTTACTGACATTAAATTACCCGTCTACCTAGACCCCATTTTACTCGGCAGCGCCTGCAGTTTTATTGCTGTCTTCACAGTTTCTGCTGCAGGCACTGTCAGCACAGAATCAAAATTATTTCGTGANCATTTGCATCGGCCACCTGAGAAAGACATNAATANAGAGGAGNTAGCTCGCACATTGATTTGGCCAAAAACCATGATAATCATCGGTGTACTGGTTATGGGATTAATGATCAACTTNTATGCCAAGCCTTATCACTATGCCCTCCAGAAAAACAGTCAATCTGCATCGGAGTTACGACCATGAGTGGTGAAATGTTACTTGCGATTAGCTATGGTTTCATGATGATATTAGGCGGCGTCTTCGTCTGGTGGTACGTCAAAAATCATTATGATGATTAGACAGTGAAAATGACTTAATCTGATAGCTAATGTTATTCCTTTAGCTTACAGGGAGATACAAAACGTGATGCATAATATGTCTGAACCTAATTCAATGATTGAACCACAAGATTGGACCTTTCCAGTTCCCATAGCCTATGGGCCCGGCCGCATAGCTGAGATTGGATATCATTGTCAGAAATTAGGTATCTCAAAGCCACTCATCGTTACTGATAAGGGCAGTCATCACCTACCGTTCATTGGCGATTTACAAACATATTTATCAAAAGCCTCTATCGATTCAGCGCTTTTCACTGGCATTTCTCCCAACCCACTGGCCGAGGATATTAATCAAGGGCGCTCGGTGTTTAATGACGGCCAGCATGATAGCGTAATTGCTATTGGTGGCGGCAGTGCGATGGATGGCGGTAAGTGTATTTGTCTCACGGCGAATAATGACTTTGATATATGGGATTTTGAATTTGAACAACCCGTTCCTAAGATGGGAACCGACCAACCCTTTCCCACGCTTATTACTATCCCAACAACGGCAGGTACAGGCGCTGAGACTGAGAGCACGGCGATGTTAACGCATGCAGAGAGGGGGATGAAATTTTGTGTTTGGCACCCAGATCTTAAGCCATCTCTTGCACTATTAGATCCAGAACTCACCGCTGGACTTCCGGCGACACTGACTGCGTGGACTGGCACAGACGCCATGGTTCACGCTATCGAAGCATTTCTGGTACCTGGATTTCATCCCCTTTGCGATGGTGCTGCACTTGAGGGGCTTGCGCTAGTCTCGAAATGGCTGCCTATTGCGGTGCGCGAACCTAATAATATGACTGCGCGAGGTGGCATGCTCGTGGGTTCCTGCTTAGCGGGGATAGCCTTTATAAAAGGACTGGGTATGGTGCACGCGATTTCCCATATGGTGGGTGCAGAATTTGATACACAACATGGTCTCACGAATGCCATCATCCTTCCTGTTGTGCTGCGCTTCAATTTACCCGGAATGGAGCTACAGGTAACTCGGATGGCGAAGGCGATGGGGTTAGAGAACCACTCTATTGACGGATTTATTACAGNAATTGAACGTATGTTGGATGAGATCAACATTCCTACTTCCCTTCGCGATATTGATGTTCCATTAGATTGCGCCCAAAGAATCGCGGAAAAAGCTATTCTAGATAGCGCTGCAAGTACCAATCCAAGACTGGCCAGTGTGGAAGAAATCCGCGGTTTAGTCGAAACTGCCATACAACAAGCGCGCTGAACGGGAGATAAGGATTATATGGAAAATCTCAAGAAATTTTACATCGGGAGTCAATGGGATACGCCCATTTCTAAGGTAACCATGCCCGTTGTGAATCCCGCAACCGAGAAACAAATAGCAACCGTTGCTATGGGTAATGCTGCTGATGTAGATAAAGCCGTGGGCGCTGCCAAAATGGCGTTCGAGGGGTTTTCAAAAACCACCGCAGAGGAGCGTTTAGCCTTACTGTATAAACTCAAGGATGCCACAGAGCGGCGATTAGAAGATTTGGCGCAAGCAATGCGATTGGAAATGGGAGCACCCATCACTATGGCACGTGAGGCCCAAGCTGATGCTGCCATCGGTCATCTTGATGGCTTCATTGAGGCACTCGAGGGCTTTAATCATCATGCAATACTGACTAATGGTGATCATCTTATATATGAACCTATTGGCGTGTGTGGGCTGATTACCCCCTGGAATTGGCCCATGAACCAAATTGCCCTAAAAGTCATTCCAGCGCTTGCCACTGGATGTACCTGTGTACTGAAGCCCTCTGAACATACCCCTATCTCAGCTATGATTTATGCAGAGATTATCCATGAGGCGGGATACCCTCCTGGGGTATTCAACCTCATTAACGGCGACGGTCCTACCGTCGGTTCTGCCCTATCAAAGCATCCGGACATACAGATGATGTCTTTCACAGGCTCAACGAGAGCAGGGAAATCCATTACTCGTGACGCCGCAGAAACAATTAAGCGGGTAACATTAGAACTGGGTGGAAAATCACCAAATCTTGTATTTGCAGATTGTGATCTTGAAACTCAAGTGACAGATTCTATTAACGAATGCATGTACAACAGTGGGCAGTCCTGTGATGCGCCAACAAGGCTACTCGTGGAGAGAAGTTGCTATGCTGATGTGCTCGAGATTGCCAAAAGAGCAGCTATGGCAACTCAGNTCGGAGATCCTAAACACGAGGGTGATCACTTAGGACCACTATTTGATCAAATTCAATTTGATCGCGTGCAAACGATGATTGGTGTTGGGATTGATGAGGGTGCGACTGTATTGGCTGGAGGGTTAGGAAAACCCGATGGTATGGATTTAGGCTGGTTTGTTAAGCCTACCATCTTCTCGGATGTATCAAATGATATGCGGATTGCTCAAGAAGAGATCTTTGGCCCTGTTCTAGTCATCATTCCTTTTGAGGACGAGGATGAAGCCATCTCCATCGCAAATGACACCCCATATGGTCTCGCCGCTTACCTTCAGACCGGAGATCCCATACGTGCACGACGAGTAGCCACTCAATTGCGTGCAGGCGCTATCCATATCAATGGTGGTGGATTTAATTATGGTTCACCATTTGGAGGGTATAAGCAGTCAGGCAATGGTCGCGAAGGCGGTATTATGGGGATTGAGGATTTCCTAGAAAGAAAAACCTTGCATGGGTTGTAAGAGGGTCTTAGATCTTAACTCTAAAGTCTTCAGAAATTGGGCATATACCTGTGCAGCCAATTCGAAATTTGACGGATAGATCTTAAGGACTCAGGTAATCGATAGTCCCACTCAAATACATGCCAGAGATCTTCCCATACACAAAGCTCGACAGGCACTTTGTTGTCTTTCAGGGTATCTCTTAACTGTATTGCCTGACTCATCAACAAATCCCGGGAGCCCGTGGTAATAATACTTGGAGGGAATGACTTATCGAACATACCATTGATTGGAGAGATCATGGGGTCAGTGGGTTCATGCTCTCCAACATAACAATTGGCAGCAAAGTTAATGTGCTGAGCACTTAATGCCGGATCACGTCCATCATTATTGATAACACTATCACCGGAATTGGTCAGATCGCACCACGGCGATAAGAAGGCGGCGGCCCGTGGCAGGGGTATTCCCAACTCCTTAGCTCGAAGCATGAGAGTGAGGCAAAGATTCCCTCCGGCTGACTCACCTACAAAAGCAAGAGGCTCACCACTCATTCCCTGAAATACATTGAATCCGTCATCAATCGCAGCGGGCCATGGACTCTCAGGTGCTAATCTATAATCTGGTATCACAACGGCAGCGCCGGTCTCAATAGCCAATGGCACTGCGANAGTTAGATCCTCAAAAGGACTCCCCGAAACATAGCCACCACCATACCCATAAAAAATTTTCCAATTCACTTTTATCTGAGATGGCTTTACCAATACGCAAGAAACACCAGAAATTTCTCGCGTCTCAATACTTGNCTCATACATCTCAAGGACACGCTCAACTGCCGGGGTAATAGCTTTTCTCGTTTCATTGCGAAGAGCAGCAAGCTTTTCAAAAGAGCGACTTTTTAACGGGTAGTTAGCCTTAGCGAGTACATGCTGAGCTTCGGCACTCAAGTTATTACTAATCAATGACTCCAACCCTCTGTCACAAAAAAAGATATTTTCAATACACTTAATTAGGCGTATAAATGTATTCATCCCCTTTAACAAATTCTTCTGCCAAGGTCTTGTCAACCATAACAGGCATTTGCGTTGTGGGTAAATAAAGTGGTCCGTCAGATTCTGCCTGATGCTCAACCAGCAAATTCTTCAGCTGTTTCACAATATCAGGCCGACTGGCGGCTAAATTATGTTGCTCAGTTGGGTCTNCCGCAAGGTCAAAGAGCCAGTGTTGCAGACCATCCGTGGGCCGATCATTGACCTGCAATTTCCAGTCACCATGACGCACCACCTGATAGTGCCCGTTTTGCCAAAATAAGGTTTCCCGAGTCCAGCTAGCGGAATCTTGATTTATCGTCAAAGGCAATACATTAAGTCCATCTATAACAACACCTGCAGGTTGACTAGCGCCCGCAGCCGCGGCAATCGTGGGCATCACATCAATATGAGCTACAGGGGTTTCAATCACAGTACCTGGAGCAATTTTATTTGGCCACTTAATCATCATAGGAACGCGCAATCCGCCCTCAAACATGGTGATCTTCCAACCCCGAAAAGGTTGATTGACCTCAGGAATACCAATGTAGCCGGCACCTCCGTTATCACTGGTAAAGATGANCAGCGTATTGTCTGACAAGCCCTCGTCATTCAGCGTATCCAAAATGCGCCCCACACTTCGGTCAATCGCTCTAACCATTCCAGCATACACGCGTTTTCGATGCGGTTTAATGTCACCCACAGCGTCATAATCTTCGCGGGTAGCTTGCAAAGGCGTGTGCGGGCCCCAATGCGCCAAATAGAGGAAAAAAGNTCTATTTTTATTGGCTTTGATGACACTAACTGACTCATCGGTCCAATAGTCCGTTAAGTAACCCTTTGGTTTGAATCTATCCGCATCCCCTGAATTAAAAGAATTAGCATAGGTCATTGCCGCCCAAAGAAACTGATCTATCGGGTCAAAAGGTAATTTTGCATTAACAACATCGGGATCATTTTCAGGAAGATACAGTCCACTAGCCATTAGTAAACTATCATCAAAACCCTGTTGATGAGGTGCCATGCCGTTAGCATGGCCTAGGTGCCATTTACCCACATGCGCCGTGTAATAACCGCTTTCTTTTAGAGTCTCTGCGATAGTGANCTCCTCGGCAGGGAGCCCCTTAAGCTCATAGGATGGCTGTCTCGCCTCCATGACCTCATCATAAAAACCGGGTGGAAGATTGTTATCCATGGTTTCAGACAATGCGCTTACCATTTTCCCCATACCGTCCGGCGTGGGTGTAAATTCAAACCCAGTGCGCGTGGGGTATCGGCCAGTCATCATCATNGCCCTTGATGGTGCGCAGGTGCTCGCCCCCGAATAAGACTGAGTAAATACTGCGCCTTGTGCGGCTAACCGATCTATACCGGGTGTTTTAATTAAACCGCCACCAAATGTGGAAATGTCGTTATAACCTAAATCATCAGCGACAATGAGAATGATATTGGGCGGTTGCGNCCCATCAGTTATGGATACGAGCGGGCCCTGCTGCCAAGGGATTTTGCGATTTTCGGCTACATCAACTGTTGAGAATCGATACTTTATGATGGCAAGTAAGATATCGGTGCGTTTTACCCATGCAACAGGTCCAACAGCCATAGTCAGTGCTAACATTATCAATAAAATCTTTTTCAATGGTTGCCCCTCTCACACTTAAAATATTTTATAGCGTGGCCCACGATCTATTGGTATTTTTTTATTCGCTGGCAGGGTGCAAATTCGATCCATGTAGGTCGTGCTTCCATCGACATATTCCCAAACTAATTGCTGACCCTCCATGTAGCGTTTAACCACAATCGGCCCAAAACCGAAGACATTAAACTCAAGGACCTTATTATTCCATGTCATGCTCGCCGAGGTGCGGTTACAATATTCTTTATCGCCAAGGACAAACAATACAGAGCCCTCGGTGTCATTGGAGTTTTCCCCCGCGGTAAGGTTAGGCCCCCCATCATGAATAAGTCCGGAAGAGGTAATGACAGTGCGTGCGCCGCACTGCTCTACACGCTCTACATGTCCAACTTTACCTGTCACGCCTATCCAGAGGCCTCTAATATCATCAGCACCCATTGGAAGGGGCTCTGTGCATTGGGTTAAGACTGGCATTGGAAAATGATCATAGCCACACCCAGGTGTATTTCCTTTCGGTATGTCGACAGCGCGTTTTCCGAGACCCCCTAACTGGGGAAGTTCGCAATAGTTTAATGCACTACCGTCCCCCGATAATGTCACTGGATCTATGGTAAGCGGCGGCCTCGCTGAAAAATAGAGCTGCCAAAAGGCAGCAACCAACAGAACCGACAGTACCATGAATAATCTGATGATGATTTTTTTCACTCAACCTCCAAACTCGCTGACTATATTTCGCATCACTTGCGCTGTTAGCCGCGTAATTAATAACCACAACAGGACGATGGTTAGCTAGCCTAGCAACACTGTCATATTGGCAGTATTGATGTCAATACATTTTTCAGAAAGCGCTGCTCGCCGTCTCGCTAANGTTAGCTCGAGAAGAATATCAGGAGGGGATTTTTAAAGTCTAGCAATAAGTACTACTAAGCGAAGTATTTAAAGACTTATAAAAAAGGAGTTAATGCGGTAATCGCCATTAACTCCTTCGCTATTCTGTGGTGGTATTTACTGGTCGCCTGCGTGCTTTAACCATCTTATTTGCCAAACTATTCCAATCAGATAGATGATCAAAAATGCCAAATGGAAATTGAGAATAAGAGGGTCTTCAAACGAATCCACAAAAGGGTCTCCTAGCGGTAGCCGTCGTAAAAAGTCGGTAATTGCGGGTATCATATGGAATAACAGCGTGCTGGTGTAACCCAAGGCCTGAAAGTACTTGGAGAAGCCACCAAACAGCTTGAATTTTTCCATGATAAGACCACCAAAAACTGCCACTAGCGTTAGCACACCCAACCAGTGCGCTATACCAAAGCCCCCTTGGTTGTATATGGCCAAGGATGACCCAGCGACAAAAATAGTGATGTACACATAAAGCTTTCCTGTCAGGTGCTGCGTGGATATTATTGTGTACTTGCGCAAAGTATAAAACGCAGTTACGAGTGCAAGTACACCAAATATGGTGTGAAACCATCCTAGTAGTGTCATGTCTGGCATATTAAATCTCTCCCTTTTTATGTGTTCGAGCTCAACAAAATCGAAGAGCGCCACGACCAACGCTAGTCAGTTTAAGCTTAGTAACGGTGGATGGCGNTCTATTATTAAAAAAATCGCTTATTTATGAGGCGTTACTAGAAACTTGGTTCCGGTTGCCTGTTTTACATAACTTTGTATTATTTCAGGCTTTAGCATCTCCTCAAAAGAGATCTCTTGGGTGTAGTGGCTAGCAAAAGTTGTTTTAATTTCTTTAGCCACTCGCGCACGCATCTGGCCAAATTTCTCCATGCCGATTCGTCCTATCATTGGCGTTAACAACCAGCCNCCCAGTCCCCACTGCATGCCAAATGATCTATTTAGAATCGTTGGCGATGGGTCTAGGCCACCATAGATATAGACCTGCTTGTAAGTATCTGAACCATAACGGCTGTATTCTTTAGCCGTTGCGTTCGCAGCAACTTCCATTGCCGCCAGTATCTGCCCAGGAAGCTTACCTTCATTACCNCCACCCGTCGCATCGAATGCTAAGGTAGCACCTGTCGCAATTAATGCCGCCACCAAATCTTTAGTAAAAGTCGCCTCGCTGGTATTCACGACATACTCTGCACCCAAGTTTTTAAGCACCTCAACGTGCTCTGCTTTACGCACAATATTTACAAGAGCAATGCCGTCGTCTTTACAAATCTTAACCAGCATTTGGCCTAGGTTTGATGCTGCAGCCGTGTTGACAATAGCCGTATGATTTTCCATTTTCATGGTTTCAATGAACGCCAATGCCGTTAATGGGTTNACAAATGAAGAGGCCGCTTCAGCAGAGGTCGTATTGTCATCCATTACCAAACAGCTGCTGGCAGGTACACATCGGTACTGAGAATACATGGCTCCGCCTGCAACACCTACTGTCTTGCCAATAAGCTCTTTAGCATTAACACCGGCATCAACTACTACACCAGATCCCTCGTTACCTGCCTGCATAGGCTGGTCTAACCGAGGGGTCATCGCTTTCATCAGNGCTGGTCGCACTTTCATTGAAGCAACAGTATCGTCACCCGAACCTGACACAGTCAGACTACTTAGGTCTGCTGCAAAGGTGGTCAGTAGTGCAAGGTCGGATGGNTTGATCGGTGCAGCCTCTACTTTAATCAGGACTTCATTATCTGACGGCTTTGGCATTGCTACATTCGCAATAGAAATGGTTATGTCGCCGGCACTGGTGACTGTGGAGATTATCTCTTTTGAAGTCTGTTCTGACATGCTGATTTACCCTTTTGGTTTATGAATCATGATGGTTATGTTTTTGCTGAACGGTATGATATATTGACCGGAGTGTTTTTAACAAGTAGACAATATAATCATACCGGTATATAAATACAAACTATGACTAAATGTGCAAGCCCAGTGGTAAACGCCTTAAAGCTTATTGGTGGTAAGTGGAAAATTGCCATCATCTACAATTTGCGGGGTGATCCTGTCAGATTCGGAGAGCTAAAGCGAACTTTATCGCCTATTACTCAGCAAATGTTGACTAAGCAGCTGCGCGAGTTAGAAAGAGATTTGTTAATTGATCGCACAGTGTTTGAGGTCATTCCACCAAAAGTTGAGTATTCTCTGACCGCGTTTGGTCAATCTTTTAAGCCAGTAATGGATTCACTATGCAAGTGGAGCACGGAAAACCAAACATTAATGGAAGGTATCTCAGAAAGGAAAGACCCTGCCTCTAATGTTGTTTTAGACTAGGCTAACGCTCAAATACTCTTATTATCAACACGATGTATTAAGTTTTGCTTGTCTAATGGTTATCCCACCCCTAGCCAAGCCAGTAGGGCCGTCCCGCCCATCAAATAAGCGCCAGGCATTTTAAGCAGAATACGATGATTACCTAGACCCAGCACAATAAATAAAGCGGCGCCCAAGAGGTTGATCGCGATGATTGCATAAGCAACACTGCTGACTTCTGGGTAATAGGCTAGATAGCCNAATGTAAAGGTGCTGACTAAAAGGAANATTGTAAAAACATGCCAGCTCACCAGACTCAGTGACTTAGTCAAAGATTCCAATTCACTGCTGTTAATGTTTTGCATGTAAAGGCGTCCGCCAATAACGCCATGAAAAAAAGCACCTAACAACGACAGCGCCGCTGCCATGATCAAAAACCAAAAACTCATTCCGCTCGAACTCCTCTGTTACACTCGTTATACCAAAGTAACCATACTACATGCATTCAAATCTTAGTTATCCATTTCGCCGGGGGCCAGGGAAAAAACGATTGGTGTTTTGCTGGTAGTCTTTATAGTCCGGCCTTTTTTGCGCCGAATAATACTCCGACGGTACCGCGCCGGTTGTGTAAACCAGTGTGGTATACATCACTTTAGAGGTGAACAACAGACCCAGCCCAAGTAACAGCCAAATTAACGTATTTTCANTACTCTGTAGTGCCAGCCATGAAGGTATCGCTGCTACTATCAACCCATTCCAGACCATCCACTCAGCAAAATAATTCGGGTGTCGGCAGTAACGCCACAATCCGACATCGCAGACTTGACGCCGTTTACCCGCCTTTTTCATGTCCCGTAAAAAGCCCATTTTTTGAAAGTCAGCCACGGTTTCCAAGGCGAATGCCAATAACCAGATCACTAGGCCGAACACCTCCANTAGTAAAAACTCTGACNTGCTGTTTGAGGCAATAATGAAGACAGGCAATGCTAAAAAAGACGCATTAGCCAGACCCTGAGAAATAGCGTCCACCTGGAGCGCCAGTGGCACATTATTTTTACCCTCTTTTTCCCAGCGTATGCGTTGATATTGATAACGCGGAAACTCGTTCTTTAGCAGACCCATCTGCCACATCTTTAACGCTCCCAAGCCCATGCGTAGACCGATGAGAATTAGCACCATACTCACCGCAAGTGAGCGCAACCAATAACCGTCGCTGTAAAAGAAACTGGCCACTCCAAGTAAAACCAAACCCCAGGGCCAACCAATATCAACATAACTCATTCGGCCGGTACGCCAAATGGGTAGACATACTACCAGACCAAAAAGAACCAGCTGACCAAGTCCATTGATGAGACCAATATTCGCAAAAGACGATGTGTTTAAAACCAAAGCCCAACCAAGTAAAAACGGATAGAGGGGACGTAAGTAATTCATCGGCAGTCAAATTTCCTGTTTAAAATGATTTAAGCCGCTATTCTGACANTGACAAATGGCTAGATGAATATTTGGCAATATCGCTAGGCTTAAAACGAATATCTCGCCATTGTTTATCGCGATAGCGCGCGGTTTGATCACTAAAATAGTCAGCCTTTGGCGCGCCCGACTGGCTATACGACAAAATAGCCTGAGCCTGGGGGCCCTTATCGCTAAAATTAAGTGCCATTATGAAACTCGAACCATGAGCAATGTTGTAACCGCTGCTACTCAAGGTTTTGCTATCTCCTAAACGATCATTACTGCCTGAGAAGATAGGTGAATCAATATGAGCCCCAGTCACCTGAAGGTTAGCAATGCCCTCATACCGATTACCACCATGCACAGAGAATGTTGTACCAGCGCGGTGTGCTTTCTGTAAATCACCCAATGGGCTGTCCAGCGCAATATCGTGTTCGTTTAAAAGCGAAACAGCCTCTGCAAGTGCGGCGAGTGGGCTGTCCGATTGGCTAAGCCCTGCTGGTGTAATCGCCGGTTTTTTTCTATTAAATTCGCCTGCAAATAGCTGTCCTGGGTACTGTGTCGCGGTGTAGTCATACCGAGTAATCCATTCCCTGAACAATGCTGCACCTTGACTATCTACGTCATAGCGATTATCCCAACGTGCCAAAATGGCACAGGCTTCGGTTAAATCAATTGAATCCTTATTTATGGACACTGTTGGATTCTGTTGGCATTGCGCAAGTAGCTGAGGTTTGAGTAAATGCGCTGTTAACCCAGAGTTATCAAACAGAGCCGCTTGGATCTCTTTGATTGAAAACAGCCCATCCTCACCGCGAAAATCAAATCCGTCTAAGCCTTCCAGCAAATGAATATTCATCCGAGTTCTGGCACTGCGAGGCGTTTCGGTAGCGCCATACAGCGGGGAATAACCCGTTGTTGGCTGTTTTGGATCGCTCAGCCAGTAACTGTCATTGGCGTTAAATACGTAAAACTCACTTTCAATCAATGGCCGCTGCGCAAATGGCGTGGTGCCCGTGGTTAAGGCATCTGGGTGAGAGATCCACTCGTCGCGACGAGTACTTCCATCCAAAATAACCAACCCCTTAGTTAAGTACATTTGCTTTAATTGAGGCACCTNTTCGATGCGTGCATTCCATGCCTTAATGGCTTCTGGACTAAGTGCACCCACATTTGTGTTNTCCAAGTACACGGCACGCCCTTCGGCGCTGGTTGATATGGTGTTGACCCACGGCATCGCATTATAGGTTTTATGCGCTTCGATAAATTCATCCATAGACTGGGCTTTGCCCATTGCCAACCACTGCGACATAACATGAATATTGTCACTGTTTGCATCACGAGCCGCATAAGCTGTGCTGGCAGTCCAGCCAAGGCCTGGCATTTCAACAACCGGCCCATGATGGCTAAACCAAACCGTTGTGGTCTTTATTTGCATCCCATCATCAGTTTGCATGTTGACCGATACATCCCGCGCTTCGAGAGAGCGCCACT
>JGI24539J26755_10000458_pt1 | contig 19179 bp, 19 predicted proteins | sample NorSeaMetagenome_2_FD_26755 | JGI IMG/M metagenome (IMG submission 26755) | reverse complement strand
AATACTGGCTATATTATGGAAAATATTTTGTTAATAATAAAATAGAAAATTTTAAAGATGATAATATGTGTGTTTTACTTCAAAAAGAAAAACCAGTTTATGATAATTGTAAACCATTAATCAAAATGAATACACAAAAAGACACGGTTATATATCCTGAAAATTACAAAGATGTAAAATTCAATATAATTAAAAGTATTTCTCATATTGATTTAGGATTATGTTGTATTAATAGTGTTTTACGAAAAAAAGATATTTTTCCAAATAGAACATGTCGTCTAAAAACTGCGATAGAAAAAGGTCTTGAATATGTAAAAAGTCTTGTTATTAAAAATCTAACAGATGTATTAACTATTTTAGATTGGAATAAAGAAAATAATATTAGATCTTATCGATTGAGTAGTGACATGTTTCCACATGTAAATAATACAAAATTTAAAGAAGTTTCAGATATAACAGAACCAACATATTCTCTTGATTTTGCGAAAGAATTATTACATAAAATTGGTAGAAAAGCTTTTACACATGGAATAAGGCTTAGTTATCATCCTGGACAATATAATCAAATAGGTGCATCTTCTGACAAAGTTTTCCAAAATACTGTAAGAGATTTATCGGTTCATTGCAAAATATTAGATATAATTGAAAACGGTATAGATATTGGTGAAAATCGTGCAATTATTTGTATCCATGGTGGAGGTGTCTATAAAGATAAACAAAAAACTATAAAAAGATGGATTAAACAGTTTAAAACTCTTCCAGATAATTTAAAAAAACGAGTATGTTTAGAAAATTGTGAGAGATGTTATTCTACTGAAGATTGTTTAGAAATTTGTAAAAAAACAGGATTATCATTAATATTTGATGTTCACCATTATAATTGTACTTCTCAAATATATACTGAAATAGAACAAAAATCACCTGAAGTTTTATTACCTTTAATTTTAGAAACATGGAAAAAAAGAGGACTAAAACCTTATTTCCATATTTCTGAACAAGGTTCCGGAAGAATTGGTCACCATTCTGACTATATTGAAACTATACCAGAATATTTATTGGATTTAGATTGTGATATAACACTTGATGTAGAAGCCAAAGCGAAAGAACAAGCTATATTAAAATTATATAAAAAATACGATGTTTAACTAGTTAACTAAATATATTCCACCAACTATAATTATAATTCCTAATATTTGTTTTTGAGTTAATTTTTCTTTTAAAAATAATACAGAAAACATTGTAACTAGTAGTATATTTCCTACTTGCCAATATATATTTCCTATAGATAATTTTTCAGTCTCTTTAATAAATAAATAAAATAAATAACCTACAATAGAGTAAGAGATTATTCCGTAATATAAATAATTTTGATTTTTATTTACTTTTTTAAATAAATATCCACCTAAAATTTCAAACATTATTAAAAAAAATAGTATATAGTAAAAATTATAAGTTATCATTTATATTTAATAATTATTAAAATTATTAAATATAATAATGAAGGTTGTTAAAATTGTAAAGTAGATAATAATATTATGTTATACAACTTTTATCCATTTTAAACAAAATGTAAAGTAAAAAACAAATAATAAATAAAGTTATAATCTTTATATTTTTATTTTTAATAGTTAAAATAATTAAAACTAAAAATATTAATAATGGGTGAATAATATTTGTAAAAAATTGTCCATATTCAAATAAACCTCTTTTAATTGTTCTATTATATGATAAATTACCTGGATAACTTACAAATGTTGCTTTGTCATTATATTTTGAAAATTCAGATATACTAACATTTTGTAATATTTCTTCATCGGTATCTATATTTATAAAATCATATTTATTACAATTTTTATTAAGATTAACTTGGTCGTCTTTACATTTAATATTTTTCATATCATTTAAAAATAATTTTAAATACTTAACATATCCAATATATAATCCAGGATTAGCTATTTCGTTATTTTTACATTTTCCAAATATATAATCAGTCAAACCAAAAAATATATTTGTTTCTTTAGAAAATAATAATTTATACCCACTTTTTATAAATTTATTAATTGCATTTTCAGGGTGTTTCATGATTAAACTATCAAATCCGTCTAAAAATACGATTATATCTTCGTCATTTAAATCTTTAATATATTCCGATACTAAATCGTATTTCATTGTAAACCCTGTCCATTTTTTCCCGTAACCTAATACTTTAACATTTACATTAAATTTGTTATTAACTAACTCTTTAAATTTTCCTTGTGAATGAGTTGCTACAGTAATAATATGTATATTCATTTATTAATACACATATTTATATTTATCGGAATTTTTTTATATCTAACCAAATTCCAATAAATATAATATATAAAATAAGTGTCCCACTTCCAAAAAATCTAGTAACATTTATATTTTCACCATTAACACATAAATTTTTAGTAAATGAAAGTGTTGAAACATCTTTATTATTATATATTTTTTCTTGACAACCAATGTGAATTAATGATAAAATAATTAAAATTATAACTGAAGTTATAATTAAAGTTCTTTCTCTATTTGTTAAAATTTCTTTAAAATTATATATTATTAATAAAAATAATACTATCTTTACTGTGTCTGATATGTGGTCGAAAAAATCTCCAAAACTTGTAACCATATCGTATTTTCTTGCATAATTTCCATCTGCACAATCAAATAAATAAGATAATGCAAATAAAATACAAAACATTTTAAAATTTTTATTGTATAATGAATAACAACTAAATAATCCGCATAATAATGATAAAGTTGTTATCATATTTGGTGTAAAATTAAGGGGTCTAAAATATTTGTGTTAATTTTTTCGGCGACTGATATAAATTTTATATCAAATGGATTTTCGTAACTAAAAGCAATTTTTCTTCCGTTCATCTTCTTTTTTATAACCAATTATTTAAAATAATTTAGTTATTTTGTTTTTAATTTGATAATTAAAAACAAAATAACTAAATTAAAATAAACATGGGAATTGTAAGATTTTTTTATTGGTTCAAAACCAATTTTAATAAGGATATTAAAAATTTAAAAAAGTACCAAACTTTTAAAGATATTGATACAAATATTGATAATCTAATGATAGATATGAATGGTTTGTTTCATAATTCAGCACAAAAAGTATTTAAATACGGAAATCATAAACTCCCAACTAGATTATTAAATAATAGAAATAAAAGTAAATACCCTTATTACAATAAAAGAAATAAAATTAAACTTTTTGAAGATGTTTGTAATGAAATTGATAATTTAGTTAGAATTAGTATTCCTAAAAAAAGAATTATTTTATGTGTGGATGGACCTGCACCATTAAGTAAACAATCTCAACAAAGGAAAAGGAGATTTCGTTCAGCGAAGGACAGAGATGACGAATTAACATTCGATTCAAATTGTATCACACCTGGTACAGAATTTATGGATCATTTAAATAAATATGTTGATTGGTATATTAGAAAAAAGGTTTCTGAAAATAAAAATTGGAAGGATTTAGAAATCATTTTTTCAAATGATAGAGTTCCTGGTGAAGGGGAACATAAATTAATTAATTATATTAGAAAATATGGTGATAAACAAGAAACATATTGTATTAATGGTCTGGATGCTGATTTAATTATGTTAACTCTCGGAACTCATTGTCCTAATTTTTATATATTAAGAGAAGATATGTATGATCGTGGTAATGATTTCTTCTGTATTAATATGGGAAAAATCAGGGATGAATTGTCTAAAATGTTGTCATGGGAATCGGATAACTTTAAATTCGATAATAAAGATTGTGTAAATGATTTTATATTTTTATGTTTTTTTGTTGGTAATGATTTTCTCCCACATATCCCCCTTGTCGAAATTATTAGAGATGGTTTAGAATTACTTATTGATTTATATAAAAAAGTTTGTAAAGATTTTGGTCATATTACAAGGCTTGAAGATAAAAGAATTCGTTTTAATAAAAAACCTCTGAAAGCTTATCTACAATTACTAGGGCAACAAGAAAAAGACTTGTTAGAAAACAAACTTAATTCTAAACGTTCATATTTTCCTGATAAACTTGTTGATGAATGTTCAAAACAAATTGGTACAAAAATGGCAAGTTGATATTAATGAATACAAAGGAAAATATTGTAAAAAAGGTTTTGGTGAAAATAATCTAGAACAAGTTTGTCATGAATATTTACAAGGTATGCAATGGATTATTACTTATTATATTAATGGTGTATCTGATTGGAGATGGAAATTTAATTATAATTATGCACCTTTTGCATCTACTCTTAGTAAATATATTGATACATTTGAATATAAAGAACATATTAGAGATAACCCGACTTTACCATTCGAACAACTAGTTTCTGTATTACCCCCGAGAAGTGCTAATTTAATTCCTTATCCATTAAAAAATTTATTACTTGACAAAAATTCAAGTTTTCAAAAGTTCTGTCCAGATGAAATAGAAATTGACCTAGCAGGTAAACAAAGAGAATGGGAAGGTATCGTATTAATTCCACATATTAATTTTAATATTATTAAAGATGAATTTAATTCTTTATTATTAAAGGTTAATAATAAGGAAAATAAAAGAAATTGTTTTGGAAAAACGTTTGTTTATAATTATAGTAATTTTAGTACTTATTACAAATCTTATTACGGGGATATTAATGAAAGTCATGTTAAAATAACATATATTTCTATTTAATATCTTTAATACATTCTTTATTACATTCTTTATTACATTCTTTATTACATTCGTTAATCATTTCACAGAAAATATATTTACAATAATTATGTCCATGTTTATTTTTATTTTTATCGTGTTCGTTTTTATGAAATATATTAAAAATAGAATAACCACCGTAAATTGTTGCAACATCGTCATTATTAACTACAAAATTTCTTGAAAATTTTGCTAAATAATAAAAACCTATTATAACAAATATAACTATGAAACTAATAAAAGATTTTAATAATGATTGTGTTTTTTTTGAATCTTTTATATAACAAGTACCTGTGTTACCAGAACCCTTACATATTTCATTTGTCTCGCATTTTTTTTTTATATTACATTCTTTATTAGTTTTTTTATTATATCTGTATTTAAATATTATCCCATCATATATGTTCAAACAAACAATAATAAAAATAATTATTAAGACAAGTATAAATAAATAAAATCTAAAATTTGCATATATTTTACCGAAAGTTGAAAGTGGGTTTGACATTTATATAATAAAAATATTATTTTATTATATATAATCACAAATACTAATAATGTAATGTTTTCCTATTTTATCTATTCTAAAAGGTTTGGCACAACCGAAAACTAATTTTTGTTTGAAAAGTGATTCACATTTTTCTTTACAAGAATGAGGGTTAATTTGTTTTCCAGAATTTTTATAAATTGCATGACGAAAGATATGACAATTTATATCATTTATATTTACTTGGACTAAATCTTTACAATGAGGACAATTAAATAATAATATATTATTATCAATAATATTAACTTTCATTTTTGATTTATAATAATATATTATATTTAAAAATCAAAATTAAAATTCATAATTAAAACTNTCAACTTGTTTAATATCACAATTTAACTTTTTATTAATCCAATCACAAGTAACATTTTTTTTATTATAATCTATTACTTCTTTTTTAAAAAAATTAGGTTTAACTAAAAATCCGTTTTTATCATTTAGAATTTTAGAATTACAACTTATTGCNTTTGTTGGATATTTTTCTGATTCGTAAAATAAATTTTCNACAAAAGTATTGCTATATATGACATTATCTTTAACAAATATTATAACAGTGTCTTTTTCTTCTTCTCTTGTTAACGTTGGTATTACAGACGTTCCTTGACCTATGTATTTCCCTACTTTATAAACACTTAAGAATTTTTTATAATTTTCAGGAATTTTATATTGTTTACCTTTGTATGAATAAGGTATGTTTAATGTTATTTTATCTACTCTAATAGTTTGATTTAGTATAGATTTCAACATAGGTTCAATCTTACTTAAATCANGATGACTTGTAGTAAAAGATATTACAACTTTTTTTTTACATTTTTCAATATTTTTATAATTGTCTATATAAGTATTAATATCTTTATAATTATATTTAAGTTTAATGTATCTAATTAATTCATAATAAATTAATATAAGATATATTAATTGTAATATAGAAAATATAGTACTTATAATTAATAAATTTTTTTTAATCATTTATTTAAATAAAATATAATAGAAAATTANTTTTTTTAACATTTCCCGTATTTTTTAATTAATTTATCTTTATCAGTTCTTTTTACAAATTTGTATAAAACTGTATCACATTTTTTACAATCAGCAACAAGTGTAGGGACACCTCCCTTTATTTTTTTATTTTTTAACATTTTAACACAAATATCTGTACCTTTTTCACGTCTTCTACATTTAACACAGTAAAATTCATTCTGTGATAACTTTTTTTTTAATTTGTTTGGCATTTTATTTATTATAAATATTATAAATTAATATTTATAATATTAAACCTTTATTATAAACAAATGGTATTTAGTTATTCAGCATTAAATAATTATGGGAAATCAACACTTCCATCTGTCGAATCTTTTGGGACTAATAATAATATTATAAGAGACCCCCCAAAATCTATTATGACTAGACGTATAAATAAAATTTCAGATACAAATCTATTAAATGAAATGATAGATGAATCAGAAGATAGAAATTCAGAATGTATTCAAAGATTCGCNAGAGGTGTGAATCCTATGGTAAATGTTTCNTATTCAAATAGTAATAATATGTCTGGTAAGAATTANAGTGGTCAACAATCTTCTTTAAATTTACACCAGGTTTATAAAAGACCAGCGTTTGATAATGGTGCATTTAGACCACCTGTTAGAACAGAAAACCAGTTATTACCACTTTCAAGAATGGCTAGAAAGACAACACATATTAATGTTAACAAATCTAATGTTGATTATTCTAAAAAATTAAGAGAATGTGGTACAGACCAAAACACAATTCAAGTTAAAAAAGCTACTATTAAAACAAGTATTAGACCAACAGCTGTGTATAAAATACAAAGATCGGCTGAAAAACCATCAGATGTTAAACATGCTATATATTCACGAATTAATGTGTCTGCTAACTCTGGGCGTAGAACAAGAGATATAACTTCTCAACATGTACAAACACCAACTAATAATATTTTGAATAATAATATACATATGTACGCAAATACAAACCCATCTGATTTAAATGTTATTTATAACACAAGTAATATGGATACAGAAAGATTTTTACAAGATACAAATTCACATTCAGCTACAACTAATATTGTGTCTAATTTAAATATATCTAATATTCACGATGTATCCGATTTATCAAACTTACAATCAAATATACAATCTTTATCAAATGTTAATTATACAACAAATAAACAAGGCTTTGATAAAATTGAATACATACATTCAGATAAAGAATTGGAAAATAATTTACCNCATTACAACGCTCAAACTAATAAAAGTGAAAATATTTATAAAAATATTAGACATGAAAATGTTTTACAATTAGAAAATAATAAACCTAATGTACAATGTAATTCTCAAATTTCAGGTAATAAACAAGTTTTTAACAGTTCGAGAAAAGTTGTACTACCTAGAACTCTAGAGTTAGGAGGTTATAATAATGCAACTTCAGAACCTTTGGCAATTAATCAACATCAAATCCCAACACTTAAACAAAAAAGATATAATATGAATAAAATTATAAACGAAAACTTAAAATCTAAATATAATCTATAATAAATGTATACTACATTTAAAAATGATATAGAAAAATCTCGACATATAAGAACAGTGATGTATAATGATGATTTATGTGAAAATATAAAACCTGGTATACTTAAAAATGTTGACGAAACAAAATATATAAATTATATTTCTAAAAATATAATTAAGAATATTCTAGAAAAAAAATTTTATAACCCTGTAGAGATGAAAAAAATAATTAGTATNTTATGTGGGATTATTAATAATTCAAAGGCTTATAAAAAAAACGGTATAGAATTTCTAAAAAAAAATATGAAATGGATGAGAAAGTTTGATTTATTATCAAATAATTCTGTTCAAGGAGATGTTTATAAAACTAAAATATTAGATTTCAAGGTTATATTAAAAACTCCTAAAAAAGATTATATGATATTGGATGTAATAGAAGAATATTATAAAGGAATGTATTTTTATAATAATATTAGATTTAAAATACCAACTATGTTGTATACGCTTGGTATTTTTAATTGTAATCTTTCTAAGACTAAAAAATGTAATGAACTTTCTAATAACAATAAATTATTTGTAATGTATGAAGAAATAGTTGGAAAAACTATGGAAAGTTATATTATTGATAATATTAGTTTTGATGAATGGTTGAAATTATTTTTTCAAATATTACTTACTTTAGAAGTTGCGCAAAGGGAATGTAATTTTACTCATTATGATTTACATAATAATAATNTAATGATTCGAAAAGTTAACATGAAGTATGATGTAAATATAGATAATAAAATTTATTCAATTAATACTAAAATATTACCAGTTATAATAGATTATGGTCATTCATCGTTAAAAACTCCTGATAATGTTGTGATAGGGCAATTTGGATTCGAAAGTTATGGTATATTTCCTTTTATGGTCCCTGGTAGGGATATGTATCATATACTAACTTTTTGTGCTCTGAGTTTTATTGAAAGAACAAAAAAGGAAACTAAAATATTAGAATTATATGAATTTTTTGGACAAAATGATCCTTATAAGATAATAAAAAAAAAAGAAGGGGGAGTTTTAAAAGCCCGCAAAGAATATATTGGTAGATTTTCTTCAAGTGAGTGTGCAAACTATACTCCGAAAATGTTTATGACTTGGATTTTAAATAAACCTAAATACGCAAAAATATTAAAAGATACAGTTACTATTAAAAATAGACAAGTATACAAAGAATTATTTATAAATAATTCTTTGTATTTTCCAGACAATCTAATTGATACAAAAAAATTATTAAAAAAAATGTTTAATGAAAAAGATAATATAAAGAAGATATTAAATATAATTAGTTCTTGTTTTAAATTTAATAATAGTTATATTTATATTAAATATAATTTAAATTTATTAGAAAAGTTAAATTATAAAACTAATAAAATTTCAAAAGAATTAGAAAAATATAAAGAAGATTTTATAAATAATGATTTAAATCAATTAAATAAGATATTAACAAAAAAAATACCTAAAGACTATATTAAAATTCTAAATAAATTTAGTGATATTATTTTAGATACCCATTTACATAATAAAAAACGAAAAATAACGAAAAATATTAAAGATTTTAATAAAAATAAAAATTCAGTATATAATATTTTTGAGTATCTTGAAAAATATTTAGAAACATATTATATTATATTAGAATTAGAATTAGAAGAATATAAAGATTGGGTTAAAAAATTTGAAGGTAGTTATATATATAATATTTATTTTACTTATATAGATAAAGTTAATAGAGTTAGAAGATGGGAATCTACTCTTATACTTTATAATAATTACAAGTACGCATAAAGTAGTTAAATAATATTTATTTAAATTAAAAATGAATTTGTAAACAAACTTTTTTAGAGAGAAGATAAATATGAGTACTATTGATATGAAGAAAGAATATGAAAGTATGACATTTGAAAAATTTGTAAGTCTTACGAAGACAATTGAAAAACTTAAATCAAGACTTTTTTATTACGAGGATGAAGATGAAGATGAAGATGAAGATAAATATGAAGATGAAGAGAAAGATGATGTAGAGGGAGAAGAAGGGTTTATTGAAAATTTAGATACGAAGAATAAATGTAGTTTGTATAAAAGAACTTATAATATTCTTGAAATTTTGTATCAAGAAAGTACCGAATGCAAAGATGAAGAACCTGATGAAGAAGATGAAAGTTCATTATGGAACCTAGTACAAAAACAAGAAGGTCTTTTGGAAGAAGGAAATTTTAAAGATAACTTAATTCTGAGAACTGGAGATTTAGGTGGTTGTGATTGTAAAAATTGTTTTGATATTGATACTATTTTTTTTGATTATATATTTTCAAGAGACTCATATCGTGAAGATAATGACGGAAATCTTATGTTATGGATGTAATAAAAGTAAAAATAAATTTCAATCTAAAAAAAAATGAAGGTAGTTATAAATAAATATTATATATAATATTTATTTTGCTATATAAAGTTAAATATAGTCAGGAGATTGGAATATACTCTTATAATGTATAATAATTACAAGTACTAAATATTTTTAATTATAAATTGTAGGATATAATTTATAATGATGTTTACAAGTATTAGTTGGGTCCATTTTACCCTCGTGAGGATATCTTTTTTTTATAGGTAAATTTTTATACCAATTTTTGCTATAATTTTTATTTAAATATTTTTCACTATTGTTCATTACATTAACATAAAAATCTTCAAACGGAACTCGTCTTAGAGGATATATATCATGTTTTTTTAAATAATCTACTTTAAGATTGTCTTGAAAAATAATTTTATCCCCTATAGTTTTATATTTATTTATATCTATTTGTAATCCATTATGCCAATCTTTACCACCATTATTAGTATATTCTATATAACACGAATTTAAATCTCTAATTTTTCCTATAATATTATTATTTTTTGTATAATGTTTATCTGTTTCATGATTTTGAAACCACATACCTTTTGGTAACTCTTTTTTAATAACATCTTTGAATAATTGATAGTCTTCATCACAAATTTCTAGATCTATATCACCATCCCAAGGTATCCACCCTTTATAAGATAGAGCACCTATTAAACTTCCACCAATTAAGAAATATTTAATTTTATATTTATTACAAATTCTATCAAATTCTTTAAGCATTAGACTCATTTTTTTTTGACTCGATTTAATATTTTTTATATCTTTTTTTGATAATTTAGAAGAATATTTAGAAGAATATTTAGAAGAATATTTAGAAGAATATTTAGAAGAATATTTAGAAGAATATTTAGAATTATTATAATACGAATAACAATTTATTAAAAGTAAAATTAATATAAATAAACTTAATAATATTCTCATTTATATAAGTTTAAGATTTTAAAATATTATAATTATAAAGATGGATGAAGTTAAAAAAGTTAAACAACCAAAAAATCTAAAAAAAAAATTATATCCACATCAATTATCAAGTATTTATATGATGGAAAAATTTGAAATAGAAAAAAAAATAGAGAAATCTTATGGTTTTAAACATATTAATATAGGTGTAAATGCTGACATAACNGGTTATGGAAAAACATTATCTATGATAGGATTAATTTGNAGAGANAGAATTGAGTGGGATGAATATTTTCCTTATACATTAGAAATAACTAATAATAGTCATTCTAATCTAATTAAAAGTACTAAAATTGAAAGATATGAAAGGATAAACGCTACACTTATTTTAGTTTCACCAAATATTATTAATCAATGGGAAGAAGAATTAAAATTTACTAACTTAAAAGTTTTAAAAATTAATAATATTAGATTACTTAAAATAAAAGTATTTGAGTACGATGTTGTTTTAATAACCCATAAACTATACAACAATCTTATTGAAAAATATGATAAATATGCTTGGAAAAGATTTATATTTGATGAACCTAATAATTTAAGAGTATCTAATATGAAAAAAATAATAGCAGGATTTTATTGGCTTATTTCAGCTACACCGGATTCTATACTTTACAAATATAGAAATTGTCGTAAAAAAAACTTTTTAAAAGAAATAATTTCAGGTTGTAATTTTGATTTTCAACATCATTTTTCTGATATAATTATTAAAAATAATGAAGAATTTGTTAGAAAATCTTTTAACATGCCTAATATTAATAATTATTATTATAAATGTTATCAACCTATATATAATGTTATTAAAGATTTTACATCACCAATTGTCAAGAATATGATTGAGTCTGGAAATATATCAGAAGCAATAAAATATTTAGGAGGGAAAAAGACTGATAATATAGTTAATTTAATTAAAAATAAATATCTTGAGGAAATAGAAATTTGTAACTCTAAAATTAATATCTATAAATTACGTCACAATATAAATAGTGTTAAAAAATGGAGTTCTAAAAAATCAGATATTAATATTAATATTAATAATTTAGATAATAAATTTAACGAATTATTAAATCAAAATTGTTCTATATGTTTATCTAAAATTACCGAACCTATTTTAGAACAAAATTGTCATAACATTTTTTGTGCTAAATGTATTTTTANGTGGTTAAGTAAAAAAAACAATTGTCCATTGTGTAGAAAAGATATTACAATAAAGGAATTAGTATATATAGATAAACGAAAAAATAGTAATTTAGTAATTTCAAAAAAAGATAAATGTAAAACAAAATCAGAAATGATACTTGAAATTATTAAAAGTAATAAAAAGGGTAGTTTTATTATATTTTCAAATTTTGACGAAAGTTTTTCTACAATAAGAAAGATATTGGTTGAAAATAATATTATTTATTCTGAAATTAAAGGGAACGATAAAAACAGAGATAAGATTATCAAAAAATTCAAACAACGTAAAACTCAAATATTATTTTTAAATTCAAACTATAACGGTTCGGGTATAAATCTTCAAGAATGTACAGATATTATACTATATCATAAAATGAATAAAAATACAAAAGAACAAATATTAGGACGAGCAAATAGAATTGGAAGAACTAAAGAATTAAATGTTCATAATTTACTAATTAATGAATGAATATATTTAAAAATATATTTATATTAAGATATAAGTATTATGAAGATTGTAAAATGTAAATCAAATTGTTGCGTGATCAAAGTTAAACCTTTTATATCACAAAAAAAATATTACATTAATAAAAATAGAAAAAAAGCGGGTGTATTTTTTATAGATAATAAAACTAAAAAAATTTTATTAGTTCAATCTCGTGGTAATTTATGGGGACCTCCGAAAGGTGGTTTACAAATTAACGAAAGTGTGAAAGATTGTGCAATAAGAGAAGTATTAGAAGAGACAGGTATTATAATTAAAAAAGAAGATTTAACTCAATATACAATAGTTAAAAGTAAATCAACGTATTTTTTAATTGAAATAGAAGAACAAGAAGTTTTTATACAGAAAAATGTTAACGAAAATGCAAATGACGCGAATGGTATTACTTGGATTAATATAAATTGTTTGAATGAAGAAATTTTGAGAGGTAAAATGAATATAACAAGTCATTGTAAAATTCTTTTAAATAAATATTTTACTATTTAATTTTTCACCATAAAATTAAATTAACTTTATATTTTAATAAATTGTGTAATACAATTTATAATTATTATAATCCATATCAAAACTAATAAATTATGTAAATAATTATATCGTGAATCTGTTTTTACTCTTTTACTACATTTGTTGCTTTCATCAACAATTGGGTCTGCAAAACTCACATGTTTATTAATTTTTTATCTTTAAAACTCGCATGTTTATTAAATTGTGGATAATTTTCCAAGTTATAATCAGTTGATACAATATTTTGTTGTAATTGTATTTCTCCTAAATTAGAAATATTTGGGTATCCAAACCATTCAGAATTTAATAATCCAGAAATATAACCTGTTTTTTCAAAATAATTAATTCTATTATTTGGAATATTTGTATTATTTTTAAAATAAATTTTAAGATTTTCTAAACAATCATATTTTTTATTTGTATTTTTTATTTTACAATCTAATACCCAATCATTCTTATTTAATATATTTATTAAGTTTCTGTCGGGTTTAATATAAATCATTGGAGTTTTATTCATATTATTATTTGTTAATATAATAACATCCCATCTATTAATTTTATAAGAATTCATTGTTTATAATTAATAATTATTTTAATTATTTAAAGAAAATAATTAAAATAAATAAACAAATGAGCATTAAAGGTGATGTCACAGAATTAAAAGAAATTAATAAAGAAATTAAAAGACTTAATGATAGAAAAAGAAACTTGACAAAAAGATCAAAAGTTGTAGAACAAAAAATTATTAAATTTTTAGAGAACAAGGAACAACCGGGTGTTAAATATAAAGGTACGGCTGTTTTAGTTGAAAGTAAAAATTCAACTAAAACAAAAAAAACTAAAGATAGAGAAAATGATTCTATATCTGTTTTACAAAAATACGGAATATCAAATCCAGAACAAGTTTTAAAAGAATTATTAAATGCTCGAAAAGGTGAAACTGTTGAAAATAAAAAAATTAAGATTAAAGATTTAAAAAAATATTAAATTATGTGTTAATAAATGGGTTCTTTATTTTCAAAAAAAAAAGACAAAGATAAAAAATTAGAAGAAAGACTAACATTTTTAGAAAAAGTAGATAGAAATAATGATATGAAAATAACTGAAATAGAATTAAATAAATGGTGGGAAGAAAAAATTAATTCAGAAAAAGATAAAAATAAATTACTTCAACTTGAGTTAGAAAATTCAAAAAAACAGAATCTAGAAATGAAAAAAATTATTAGTAATATTGATATCTCAAAAAATACAATTAAAAAAGATAATATTAAAGAATTATCTAAAATTAAAATAGAAGAATTTGTTGAAAAATTAATTAGAGATGAACAACTTAATATTAATTGGTTACCTGATTATGTTGAAAAACAAATATATTTTAATGTTTTTAATATTGTTATGAGACTTTTAACAGATATTTTACAAGATACTAGTTTAGAATTAATTGGGCATAAAATAAAATTTTTAGTAAATGTATAATATTTATAAAATTCCATTCCATTTAATTTATTTATATAAATTTGATTATTTATATAAATAAAAAGTTATTTATATAAATAAATGACTTCAACCTCTCATATTAAAAGTTATGTAAAAGAATATTACAATGATTATGATAAATGTATTAAGTCTCAAAAAATTAAAAAAATACAAACAAATCCGAGATATAAGAATTTTAAACAAAATATTTTTCATGTAGGTGATGAAGAACAATTTCAAACTTTTCGAGACATGACAAATAGTGATTTAGAAAATACAAATATAACTCTTGAAAATAATTTATTTAAAGACTTTAAATTTGATTTTTACGAAAAATATAAAAATATAGACAATAATACTATACTAAATACATTTCGTTATATGTTTCATAAATTTAAAAAAGGAATATTCGTAAAAATTAAAGATAATAAAGTTGTTGTTTTTCTTCCATTTTCGAAATCTAATTTTACAAATGAATGGAATAAAAATATTAAAATAAATAGTTCAAAATATAATTCTTTTACTGACTTTTTTAGAACACTTTCTAAATTATCTGGTAGAAAATTTAACGAATATTTTATTAATAAAAATATTAATGAATGGTATGGAAATAATTGTTTAGTAAGATTTGAACATCCTATAAAAGAAGGTGATAATAATATTTTAACTTTTAAAAATATGTTTGAAACTTTGTGTAATGAAAGAAAAATACCTGATATGGAATTCTTTTTAAATAGAAGAGATTTCCCACTTCTTACAAAAGATGAAACTGAACCTTACAATAATATTTGGGGAACTAAAAAAAAAAAATTAGTCTCACATAATTATGAAAAATACGCTCCTATCTTGTCAATGTCTACAACTTCTAGATATGCTGATTTATTAATACCTACATGGGATGATTGGGCAAGAGTTCAAAGTTTTAATAATGTATATTTTCTGACTAAATGTAAAAAATATAATAAAGATTTTAATACACCATGGGAAGATAAAAAAGAAATAGCTATTTTTAGGGGTGGTACAACTGGTTGTGGAAATACATTAAATACTAATATGAGACTTAAAATATCTTATTTATCTACGAAAAGTAAATTAATAGACGCAGGAATAACAAACTGGAATTTAAGACCTAGAAAAATGGAAAAAGATATTTATTTAGATATTATTGATAAAAATAAATTACCTTTTGAAAAAGTAGACCCTGTATATCCAGAAGAACAATCTAAATATAAATATATTATTCATATAGACGGTCACGTTGCAGCATTTAGATTGTCTGTTGAATTAAATATGGGAAGTGTTATTTTAAAACAAGAGACTGAATGGAATTTATGGTATTTAAAATTATTAAAACCTTATGTTCATTATGTACCTATTAAAAATGATTTAAGTGATATAGAAGAACAAATTATTTGGTGTAAAAATAATGATAAAGAATGTAAAATAATTGCTAAAAATGCAAAAGATTTTTATAATAAATATTTATCAAAAGAAAGTATTTTAGATTATTTACAAAACTTACTGTTTAAAACTAAAAATTTCAATGGGGAATATATATATAATTATTTATCCCCTTTCGATGCACAAGTTCAATTACAACATAAAAAACTAAATGAAAAACAATATTTTCCAGATTTTCATATGAATAATATTAATTCTATTCCTATAACAAGTAGGAGTTATGGTTTATTAAAAGGTATAGAACTTATGATTAATAAGGTTGGAAATAATTTTGAAAATATTGCGATAAAAGGTAAAGAAATTTTTAAGAATAAATTAGGTTCATCTAATTTATATACTCTCGCAAATTTTAATTTCATTGTTAAACAGACTAATAAAATTTCTAAAATAAAAGAAAACATACACGAAGCTTTTATTGGTAAATATGTTATTAATGAATTATTAAATAATATACCAAATTTCTGTTACACTTTCGGTTTTTATCAAAAAGATGATACATTTAATGTTATTTCTGAATATATTAAAGGTGATACATTATTACAATATATAAATAGTGAAGAATTCTCTTTTAAAAATTATATGTCTATACTAATACAAATTTCATTATCTTTACAAATGGCACAAAATTCAATTGGCTTTATTCACTGGGATTTAACTCCTTGGAATATAATGATTAAAAAATTAGAAAAAGAAGAAATTATTCATTATGTTGATAGTTATAATAAAATATATAGAATTAAAACTAATATTATGCCTATTATTATTGATTACGGTAAATCACATGTAATATATCAGAATAGACATTTCTGTAATATTAAACCTTACATAAAATCAAATTGTGTAGACATCTTGTCATTGTTATACACTTCTATGAGTGAAATTATAAAAAAGCGGGATTTAGGACTTGATACAGAATATACATTCAAATTAATTAATTTCGTATCAAATACTGAATATAGAAAAGAAATTTTTAGGAACTTTTCAGATATTAAAAATTTCCTAAAAATTTCTAAAAAATATGAAACATTAATATCTTCAGATTACAAAGATTTAGAAAATAAAAGACCTATCGACTTTGTTATACATATAAATAATATTAGTAATTACAATTTAGAATTCGGAACTACGCAAAAATATAATACTTTTCTTGACAAAAATAATGAAAGACAAGTTTTTGAATATATCTATTCACCTAATATTAAAGATAAAATTAATTCCTATTTAAATGTTTTTATAAGATTTAAAAGTTGTACTATACCACAACCAAACGATTTATTTTTCAATTATTATTCTGTACAAAAATTATACAATAATTTAATATCTGTTCGTTCAGAATTTATTAGATTCTGTAAAAATAATAATATTAATAATAACAATTTTATAAAGTTTATAAATGATACACTTGTATTTTTATCAAAAATATATACTCCTAAAATTAAAAATATTATTCCTGAAAAAATTAATTACAGTATTAATAATTTAATAAAATATAATTTAGATTCTAATATTTATAACGACACTGATAAATTTATAGAATATATAAATTTAGGAAAAATTGAAGATTTAACTATTTATAAAGAAATAATAGAATACATTTTATTAGACAATAAAAGATATAAATTATCAGAATCACATTCCAAATTTTATATTGAACATTTTAAAGATATATTACAAATTGATTCATTTACAGTTAAATTTTATAATTCACATTATAATACATTAAATATTATTGGTAAAACTATTTATAAAAAAAATTTAGATAAAATTAAAAATAAATTTTATCTAAATATTTATAAAAATATCATTAGTATTTTATAAAATATTTTTTTTATTTATTATTATATTCTTGATAATAAATAAAATGTTTGACAATAAATTTATAATTACATTATTTAGTTTAGTTTTTGCTATTTATATGATTTGCAATAATAAAAACAATATTAAAGAAAATTTTGTTGATAACGCAACTTTTAAAATAGTAACTGAGTGTAGTGAAGTAGAGGACTCTAATGTTTCTGATGCTTTAAAAGCCAATATATTTAAAGTTCCCGGTCAATTTCAACAATTTTCAAGACAAAATGTTCAAACTATGGCTGGTGCTCATCTAAATGAACATAAAAAATTTAATAAATACATGGGTGTTACAGATCAAAATCATATAAAACAACACAATTTAATGAAAAATTCTATGTTACAAAATGTAGTTAAAGAAAATTATAATCATTCTTCTTGTGGTAATCAAGTTCATAAAAGACAAGAAAATTACCCTAACCCTTCTTCTTCTATTGATGAGTCCGTTATTGAACTACCACCAAGCGATATGACACTCCCTAAAGAAAAAACTGTAAAATGTGTTTCTCGTCTTATGTTTGCTAATAAAAAAAGTAGAACAAGAGCACAAGGTTGTCCTATTAGAGGAGATTTAGCTATCCCTCTTAACAAAACTAAATGTGGTTGGTTTCAAGTTTCAGCAAATCCTACTATCGATTTACACCAGGGTGGTATTTATAGCATATCTGGTCATCATGACAAAGATATGGCCATCCTTATGAAAAAAGGTGGTAAAACAGCTTCAGGTGGTGGTGATATTCAAAATTATAATATCCAAGGTTTAGGTGTCCCAATTGACACAATTCAAGTTGAAAATTTCCCTTAAATATCTATTATTAATATTTTATATATATCTTAAAAACTTTTATAAAAGTTTCAAAGTATATAAAATATTTTATTTTTCTTATTTATTCGTAAAAAGTCTTTAAGAGAAATGATAATACAAAAAATACGAAATCGTCTATTGTTTTACATTTGTTTTACATTTGTTTTACATTTGTTTTACATTTGTTTTGA
>JGI24539J26755_10000448_pt1 | contig 19437 bp, 23 predicted proteins | sample NorSeaMetagenome_2_FD_26755 | JGI IMG/M metagenome (IMG submission 26755) | reverse complement strand
ATTATTTTATCAAATCCCCATATAAATCAAAAGCATCAGCTGAAGTAATCTTAACATTCGCAAAATCACCAATTCGAGTATAACCATCTGCTTTCTTAACTAATACTTCGTTATCCACTTCAGGAGAGTCATATTCAGTTCTACCAATTAGGTAATCACCTTCTATTCTATCAAATAAAACTTTAAAATCCTTACCCACTTTAGCTTCATTTGCACTCATTGAAATACCCGATTGCAACTCCATTAAAGCTTCAACTCTTTCCTTTTTTACTTCTTCAGGAACATCGTCTTCCAACTTAAAAGCATGCGTGTTATCTTCGTGAGAGTATGTAAAAGCTCCCATTCTATCAAATTTAGTTTCTCCAACCCAATCATATAACTCTTGGAAGTTCTTTTCAGTTTCACCTGGGTAACCCACTATTAACGTTGTTCTTAAACCAATATCTGGAACCTTATTTCTTATTTGATCTATTAAAGCATTTGTTTTTGCTTTAGTAGTTCCACGACGCATACTTGTTAAAATATTATCAGAAATATGCTGTAAAGGCATATCCAAATAATTACAAACATTGTCACGCTCGTTCATTACGTCTAATACATCCATTGGAAAACCAGTTGGGAATGCATAATGCAATCTTAACCAATCAATTCCTTCAACATCTGATAAGCCGCGTAATAAATCAGCTAATTTTCTTTCCTTATAAATATCAAGTCCGTAGTACGTTAAATCTTGTGCTATTAATAATAACTCACGAGTCCCGTTAGCTGCTAAACTTTTTGCATTGGTTACTAAATCATCAATTGGAGTACTTTTGTGTTTACCTCTCATTAATGGGATCGCACAAAATGAACATGGCCGATCGCAACCTTCAGCAATTTTAAAATAAGCATAATGAGCAGGTGTTGTTAATAAACGTTCACCTACCAGTTCATGCTTATAATCTGCTTTTAATGTTTTTAATAATTGTCCTAAATTTCTTGTTCCAAAATATTGATCAACATCTGGTATTTCTTTTTCAAGATCTTCTTTATAACGTTCACTCAAACACCCAGTAACATAAACTTTCTCGATCAATCCTTGTTCTTTTGCTTCAACTGCGCTTAAAATTGTATCAATCGATTCTTGTTTTGCATTCTCAATAAAGCCACAAGTATTAATAATTACTGTTTTAGATTCCATTGAATCGGAATCATGAACAACATCGTAATTATTAGCCTTCAATTGCCCCATTAACACTTCAGAATCAAAAAGATTCTTAGAACAACCTAAAGTAATTACATTAACCTTGTTTTTTTTGACTGTTTTTGTTTTCATAATATAAACGCTTTCACGTGTTTTTTAATAACACTCAAATTAAAACTCGTTCAAGTCTTAAATAAAATTGTGGATTTAATTGAATAAGGAATCTACAAACTCTTTTCGATCAAACACCTGCAAATCTTCCATTGATTCTCCAACTCCTATAAATCGAACTGGAATTTTTAATTGGTCTGAAATACCAATAACAACTCCACCCTTTGCAGAACCATCTAACTTTGTAAGCGCTAAAGAAGTGATTTCAGTAGCCTTCGTAAATTCTTTCGCTTGCTCAAAGGCATTTTGACCTGTAGAACCATCAAGCACTAATAAAACTTCATGGGGAGCACCAGGTACAACCTTGTCCATTACACGTTTTATTTTAGAAAGCTCATCCATCAAATGCGCTTTATTATGAAGCCTTCCTGCCGTATCAATTAATACAACATCAGCTCCTTTTGACTTTGCTGATTCTAATGTATCAAAAGCAACAGATGCAGGATCTGCATTCATTCCTTGTTCAATAATTGGAACATCAACTCTACCTGCCCAAATTTTTAATTGATCTACTGCTGCTGCTCTAAATGTATCAGAAGCTCCAAGCATTACAGATTTACCAGCTGCTTTAAATTGATAAGCCAGCTTTCCTATTGTTGTTGTTTTACCAACTCCATTTACACCCACAACCATAACAACATATGGTTTCTTATCCGTAGGTAAAGAATATCCAGCATTATCGGCTGAATTATTTTCCTCAAGTAAAGCAGCTATTTCTTCTCTTAAAATTCTATTTAATTGATCAGTTCCAAGATATTTATCTTTTGAAACTCTTTCCTCAATTCTTGCAATAATTTTTAAAGTTGTGTCTACGCCAACATCCGAAGTAATTAAGACCTCTTCAAGATTATCTAAAACCTCATCATCAACCTTACTTTTACCAACTACAGTCTTAGCTAATTTCGAAAAAAGACTATCCTTGGTTTTCGATAATCCACTATCTAGTTTTTCTTTTTTCTCTTTTGAGAATAATCCAAATAATCCCATAATTTTAAAAAAGTATATATACACAAAAAGCTTTCACTTTAAGGTGAAAGCTTTAACAATGTTTTAAAAGGTTTCCTTATTTATTAAGGAAAGCTTGAACTTGCTCATTAGGTACCATCTCTTCTTTAAAGACATAAGCACCAGTTTTTGGAGACTTTACAGTTTTAATAACTTTCGTATAAGTCTTTCCTCCTTTCTGGAGGGTTGCAACGGTCTTCTTAGCCATAACTTAAATTATTTAATTTCTTTATGAATTGTATACTTCTTCAAAACAGAATTGAATTTCTTCAACTCTAATCTCTCTGGAGTGTTTTTCCTATTTTTTGTTGTGATATATCTTGAAGTTCCAGCAACACCAGATTCCTTGTGTTCTGTACATTCCATTATCACTTGTACTCTATCTCCTTTCTTAGCCATTTTACCAACTCTTAAAAATTGCGGACTGCAAAAGTATATCTTTTTTTCGTCACCAGCAACCCTATTTTAAATTATCTAAAAGAAATCTTACCCCTAAAGATATTTTAAATGGAGTTGTTACATTATCTGCCCATCCTGGAACACTTATTACTCCTGTTTTAGCATCTAAATAAAATGCATAATTTGCATTATGAGGCTTTAGCTCTAAACCAAGATTCACAATAAACCCTCCATCATTATAATCCTCTACGGGTCCGTAAGGGTGATTTAGTAAAAAATATTCTTGATTATTAAAAATTCTTCCTAATGCAACACCAGCTCCAACATATCCTTTTATTTCCATAGTAGAATCTGAAATAATACTAAATGGGAAATCAAATAATATTTGAAGCTCACCATTATTTCTAGAGGCAGATGAAGTAAAATCAATTCCTAAATCAATAAATCCTGCTTTAAATGGCAACCAAACTCCTGCGCCAAAACCAACACCTCCTGATTTTCTTTCTTCATCGTATATGCTTCCCATTCCATAAACACCTTCAACATTTACAATTAATGGGTCTTTTTTAGTTTCTTGGGAAAAAACAGAAATAGTTGAGAACGTTAATAAAAGAGCTAAAATTCGTTTCATTAGTATTTATTTTTAAATTTTAATTTGTGTTAATTTGGAATAAAGATAAGCCAAAGGAACTATCTCTTCTCTACCTTTTCAATATCAAACAGCTCATACTTCCATGAAAATGTGGATCTCACTTTTTCAAAGCTAGAAACCTTTACACCTTGCCATTCACTAGTTGGCACTAATCTCTTACCTCCTCTCTTATCAATAAAATGAATTGGCAGTTTAAACCCCTCAATCTCATTCTTCCATCTATATTCGATTAATTTCTTCCAAAGCATCTTCTTTTCTTTATATTCTAAAACAGGGATAGAAGCACTAAATAAATAACGCTCCATTATTATTTTAACATTATACCCCAACTTACTTTCAAACCAATCTAAAACCTCTTTAGAATTGGTTGATCTTAATTTAAATTCTAATGCAAACGCCTTTATCACTTTAAACCAAAGGGAATCATTAGCAACAACATTTCTAACCGTGTGCAACATCCAAGCACCTTTATTATACATATCCCCGCTTCCTTCCTGATTAATTCCAAATTCCCCTACAATCGGCTCGTCGTGAGACATCCTTATGCGTTGTGATTTCAAATAATTAATAGCAACTTCTTTACCGTACATTCTTTCAGCATACAAAGACTCCGTGTAGGTGCAGAAACTCTCATGAATCCACATATCAGCAAGATCTTGCATACTTACACTGTTTCCCCAGTATTCATGCCCCGACTCGTGTATAATAATGTAATCAAAATCAACTCCTTTAGGCTGATGTCCTAAATACCCATTCTTATATTTATTCCCGTAAGCGATTCCGGACTGATGCTCCATTCCTAAATAAGGTGCTTCAACCAATTTATAACCGTCATTCCAAAAAGGGTATTTACCAAAAAGGTCTTCATATATTTTTAACATTGGTCCAACTTGCTCAAATTGAGCCTTGGCTTTATTAATGTTATAGTCTAATGCATAAAAAGAAGTCTTAAGAGTATCGGAACCAGATATGTAATCGTCTTTTACAACATCGAAGTTCCCTAGGTAAAAGCTAACATTGTATGTATTAATAGGATAACTAACCTTCCAAGTATAGCGATTAAATAAAAACAACCCTATTTCTCCAGGCCCAGTAATAACATCTGTTTTGATTAAATTCCCATTCGATATACAATCGTAGCCTAAAGGCACAGTAAAAGTCATTTGCATCGAATCTGGCTCATCAGCTAAATGATCCTTGCAAGGCCACCAACTACTTGCCCCCCATCCCTCACAAGCCACGCCACAAAAATGTCTACCAAGAGAATCTTTAGACCAAACAAAACCGCCATCCCATGGAGCCTTTTTAGCAACATTAGGTAATCCATAATATTGAATTCTTAATTTATATTTAGCTCCAATAATTAAAGAATCAGAAAAGGAGATAAACATAGCATCTTCAATCCTTTCTACGTTTGGCTTTACACTGTTAAAAGTAGCTCCAGAATCGTGTGGTAAAAAAAGTTGGATACTCGCAATTTTATACTGCCTAAATAAGTCCACTTGAATAGTATTACTTTTTTCCTTTGCAGTAAAGTATATATCATTACTTCCTACAATTCTTTTTCGATCAGGATCGATATCAACCTTCAAGTCATAAAATGTTACGTCATAACAAGTCCTTTCCAACCTTAAAGCTCCTCTAATGGAATCAGGACTAGTTGTTAAATATGCAAATGAAAACTTAAATACAATTAGTAAAATAGCGGATAAGAATAACTTCATATTTTAAAAATAAAGCTAAATTTTTGACAAAAAAAAACGTTGCCAGAATTGACAACGTTTTAAATATTATTTTATAATTTCTCTTATTTCAAGAAACCACTCTTTTTTGCATCTTTCATTGCAATTTCGATTCCTTTTTTATCAATTTCTCTTAAACCTGCTTTAGAAACTCTCAACTTAACCCACTCGTTAGTCGTAGTTACAAAAAATCTCTTATCGAATAAATTCGGAGAAAATGTTCTTTTAGTTCTATTTAAAGCGTGAGAAACATTGTTCCCAGTGATAACTTTTTTTCCAGTAATTTGACAAACCTTAGACATGGCTAATTTTTTTAGTAATATAATAGAGTGCAAAAGTAATTCTTTATTTCTCAAAAAGAAAATTTTTCATTGAATATTTTCCACTCAGTAAACTTTTTTTCTATCGGTTAAAATTTATCTTACAAATCGTTCGCCACATTGATCCCAATTAAGCAAACATAGTCTTCCTGTTCTTGGTCTTCTTTCCAATCCGAAAAAGTATCTCTTAACACAACTTTTTGTGTTGAAATATTTTGTTGAGATAATTCTACAATTAATCTTTTTAACCTTCTGATTTTTAAATTTCCCCCTTCAGCACCGCCGAATCGATCTTGGATTCCATCAGAAGACATATAAATATTATCTACTCTACCCAAAGGTAAAATATGATTCGTAAAAGGTGGTCTTTAAATCCTAGTAATAACGTAAGTTCCTTTTCATTTACAGCAATAGCTTTGTCGTTTTCATACCTTTTCATATAATGTAATTCGAAACTCTTATAAAGCTTTAACATCGTTGACGTATATAAATTATTAATTACCATCTTTGTAGAAGCTTGGGCCTTAGTAAAATTATACACGTTGATATGGACGCTTTCTTTTGTTCAGTTGAACAAAGAAACAATCCCGAATTACAAGGCAAACCAATAGCTGTAGGTGGAAGTAAACAAAGAGGTGTTGTCGCGGCAGCAAGTTATGAAGCAAGAAAGTTTGGCGTAAAGTCAGCTATGCCATCTCAAACAGCAGCAAAGCTTTGTCCAGAATTAATATTTGTTAAACCGAATTTTGAAGATTACAAAACTGTTTCCACCGAAATTCAATCTATTTTTAAACGCTATACTAGCTTAATAGAACCACTCTCATTGGATGAAGCTTTTCTAGATGTTAGCGAACTTCCTGAAGGTTTTGAGTCCGCTACTGCTGTTGCGGAACAAATTAGACAAGAGATTAAAACAGAGCTAAACCTTACTGCTTCGGCCGGGGTTTCATATAATAAATTCCTTGCTAAAATGGCATCAGACCAGAATAAGCCGGATGGAATTTTCATCATCACTCCCGCTCGATCCAAAGTATTTTTAAGGCAGTTAAAAATCAAGGAATTTTTTGGAATCGGAAAAGTCACCGCTGCCAAGTTTCAAAAAATGGGAATTTTATACGGAAGTGATTTACTTAAAATGCCATTAATTACCTTAGAACAACATTTTGGAAAATCAGCAAAGGGATATTACGATTTGGTTAGAGGAATTGATCTCCGGAAAATTAAAACAAGAAGAGAACGAAAATCAATTGGGAGTGAACGAACATTTTTAAATGATCTTGATAGTTTTGAAGACTTATCAGAGTCTTTAAAACTCATTGCAGAAAATATTGAACACAGATGTATCAAGGCCAATAAAAAAGGAAGAACCATTACTCTAAAAATAAAATATGGCGATTTTTCTCAAATAACAAGAAGTATTACTGACGATAACTTCAAATGTGATAAAGAGCTTGTTTTTAAGCAAACTTCCGAATTATTAGCTAAAATATCAGACCTTGAAAGAGGTATTAGATTACTTGGTATTTCAGTTTCAAATTTTGAATCAAAAGAAAAGAATGAATTTGAACAATTGAAATTTCCTTTTTAACAAGTTCATTTATTAAATTCACCAATCAATAGTATACTATGTCAACAGAAATAAACAATAACCCTGAAAGAAATATAAGAACACCATACTCAACAGCAGTACTTGTACTGGGGATTATTTCGATTCCAAGTTGTGTTTGTTACGGAATTGTAGGGCTTACCACAGGTATTATAGCACTTGTTTTAGCTCAAAAAGGGAAAAAAATTTATGAATCTAATCATACAAAGTTCACCAAAGGATCTTACGATAATTTAACAGCGGGTCGAGTCTGTGCAATAGTTGGCGTATCTCTTTCCGCCTTATACTTTTTGTATTTTGCTTTAATCTTAGGATTTGTATTCACTACAGCAAATCCATTTAGTTTTTAATGTTAACGTGTCTAATTAAGGATACTACTGGACACGATTGTCCAGGATGTGGTACACAAAGAGCTTTTTTTAAATTGATTGAAGGGGAACTATTAGAAAGCTTCTTTTTACAACCAGGATTAATTCCGTTTATATTCTTAATCTTATTCACTCCTTTTCATTTAAAATTCATGTTTAAAAATGGATCTAAGATTATTTTATTTTTATTTATCTTTTCCACTTCTTTAACTATGATTAACTTCGCTTTTAAGCTTATTACAATATGAAACAAAAACTTCCAAATCAAGGTGCTATTTTAACATTAGGGATCATTTCTATTTGCACCTGTTTTATGTACGGTTTTATTGGTCTTACTTGTGGAATTATTTCCCTAGTATTAGCGAAGAAAAGTATTGTTTTATTTAGTCAAAATCCAGGAACCTATTCTGACGAATCATTGAATACTGTAAAATCAGGAAAGACCTGTGCTATTATCGGGATCTCTTTATCCGCCATAGCACTTTTAATGATTATTGTTTTCTTTGGAGCTTATATTACAATGTTACTTTCATTGTTTGGTGGCGCAATGGCAGCATCTTAACGTAATAAAGAAATAGATTGCGATATTGAGAGTAATAAAACCGGTATAAATACGATTAAAAAATAAGCGATCGAAAGAATTATGTCAACTAAATAAAGTTGCTTAAACTTAGTTTCTAAGTTCAGAACCGTTATTCCAAATCTTAAAAAGAATTGAATAATTAAAAATATAAATACAGAAAGAGAGAATTGATTTAAAGTGTTACTGAAATCCCTTTCCGTTAGAAAAGTATTAAAATCTCTAGTAAAACCACAAGTTGCACATTCCAATCCAGTTTGGGATTTAAACGCACAGCTTACTCCCTCTTCTGAAAAATAGGACACAAAAAAACCGGAGTAACTAAAAATAACAATTAGCACTCCGGTTAAAATAATATTGATAATTCTATAAGAATTCAAATTTTACTTCCCTTCATTTAACTTTTCTAATTCTTGAACGTTCTCAAGTCCTTGTTGAAGTGCATCTTGAAATTCTTGACTTTGAACTGCATCATTTAAAACAGAAGCACCACCTGCAAAAACAGAAGCAATTACAAAAACCCAAATAACAACGACCACAGCTCCAATAATAGAAAGGATTAATCCTGCTTTCCCCATTCCTTTTGAACCATTTCCTTTTTTTGCTTTAGAAATAGATACTGCAGACAATATAATTCCTACAACACATAATAAGATTGCCCAAGTTGCTAAACAAGGAATAAATGCTGAAATAAGGCCTACGATCCCCAAAATAAGACCTGCAATTCCTAACCCTTTCCCTGCGTTTGTTGTTTCTGACATAATACTTTTAGTTTAGTTTTTTTTAGTTAAACAAAACTAATCAAGATTAATTACTACGCAATTAGTTCGGCCACTTTTTTGATTAGAAAATTAAATTTTCCTTAAAAAAACAAAAAAAAAGCCATTCACTTTCATGAATGGCTTTTTTAAAAATTTATTTAGAATTAAGCTTTTGGAGCTTCAGTTCTCTCTGGTTTTGGTAATAAAGCTTTTCTAGAAAGCTTGAATTTACCTGAACGCTTATCAATTTCAAGAATCTTAATTTCTACTTCTTGACCTTCAGTTAATTCATCCTTAACGTCTTTAATACGCTTATGATCAATCTCTGAAATATGCAATAAACCTTCTTTACCTGGTAAAAATTCGATAATTGCACCAAAGTCTAAGATTACTTTAACTTTTCCTTTGTAAACTGATCCAGCTTCAGGAACTGTAGTAATACCTTTAATTGTCGCAACTGCCTTATCAATACCTTCTTTGTTGTTACCTGCAATGGATACAGAAGCTATTTTAGAATCTTTTTCCTCTAATACAATAACAGTATCAGTTTCTTTTTGAAGTTCTTGAATTACTTTTCCTCCAGGACCGATAATAGCACCCATGAATTCAGTTGAAATTGTAAACCCAATAATTCTTGGAGAATGTGGTTTAAACTCTTCATTTGGTTTAGAAATAGTTTTAGCCATTTCTCCTAAGATATGAAGTCTTCCTTCTTTTGCTTGAAATAATGCTGCAACCAATACTTCGTATGATAAACCATCAATTTTAATATCCATTTGAGTAGCTGTAATACCATCTTCAGTACCAGTAACTTTAAAATCCATATCACCTAAGTGATCTTCATCTCCTAAGATATCAGATAGAACTGCATATTTACCACTCTCTTGATCGTAGATTAATCCCATTGCAATACCAGAAACTGGTTTTGAAATTTGGATACCTGCATCCATTAATGCTAATGTACCAGCACAAACTGAAGCCATTGATGAAGAACCGTTTGATTCTAATATATCAGAAACGATACGAATTGTGTAAGGGAAGTCATCTCCAGCAGGAACAACAGGTTTTAAACCTCTCCACGCTAAGTTTCCATGTCCAATCTCCCTTCTTGAAACTCCTCTTACAGGACGAGCTTCTCCAGTTGAGAATGGAGGGAAGTTATAATGTAAGTAAAACTTATCTTCTCTTTGCATAGATACACCATCAGACTTTTGAGCGTCTAATTTAGTACCTAAAGCCAATGAAGTTAAAGCTTGAGTTTCACCTCTTGTAAACACAGCAGAACCATGAGCACTTGGTAAATAATCAACCTCACACCAAATTGGACGAATTTTGTTAGTTGCTCTACCATCTAAACGAACACCTTCGTTTAAAACACAATCTCTAACAGCTGCTTTTTGAGCTTTCTTGAATCCTGTGGAAATAAATGCGCCTAATTCTTCTAATTGCTCAGCAGAATAAGTTGACTTTAATTCATCATAGATTGCGTTGAAAGATGCAGTTCTTTCTTGCTTAGAAGAACCTTTAATCGCAACATCGTATAATTTTTGGTAAGTCTTTTCTTTTACTTCAGCATAAACTTCTTCGTTAGAAGCTGGAGCAACGTAAGATCTTTTTATTTTAGAAGTCTCTACCTGAGCAGCTAAATCAATTTGAGCTTGACAATGCAATTTAATTGCTTCGTGAGCAACTTTAATTGCTTCAATCATTTCCTCTTCAGAAACTTCGCTCATTTCACCCTCAACCATCATAATGTTGTCCATTGATGCAGCGATTACCATATCGATATCAGCAGCTTCAACTTGAGCTTTATTTGGATTAACAATGAATTCACCATCTACTCTAGCAACTTGTACTTCTGATACAGGTCCCATGAAAGGAATATCAGAAACAGCAATTGCAGCCGATGCAGCTAATCCAGCTAATCCTTCAGGAGCACTTGCGTTCTCATCATAAGAAATTAATTGAATCATTACCTGAGTGTCTAATCTATAATCACTAGGAAATAAAGGACGTAATGCTCTATCTACTAATCTACAAATCAAAATTTCAGTCTCAGAAGGACGCGCCTCTCTTTTTAAATATCCTCCAGGAAATTTCCCTGCAGCAGTATATTTTTCTTTGTAATCTACTGACAATGGAAAGAAGTCTATTCCGTCTCTTAACTCTGTTGATGAAACAACAGTTGCTAATAACATAGTTCCTCCTTGTCTTACTACTACAGATCCATCAGCTTGCTTCGCTAACTTCCCTGTTTCGATGGTAATCGTTTTACCATCTGCCAACTGAATCGTTTGGCTTTTTGCTTGAATACTCATATTCTAATCTATTTATTTGAGACAAAGATAAGTTAAAGAAATTTCAATTCTTAATTTACACAAACAAAAAAGGCCACCCAATTTGGGTAGCCTGTATCTTTTGTGAAAAGTTTAAGATTATTTTCTTAATCCTAAGCCAGCAATTAATGCTCTATACTTCTCAATATCTTTTGCTTTCAAATAATCTAATAAAGAACGTCTTTGACCAACGGCTTTAATTAAAGATCTTTTTGTTACAAAATCTTTTTTGTTTGACTTCAAATGGTCAGTTAAATGAAGAATTCTTGCAGTAAATAATGCAACTTGCCCTTCAGTTGATCCTGTATCACTTTCACTTTTACCATACTTGGCAAAAATTTCTTTTTTCTTCTCAGCTGTAACAGATAACGACATATCTAATAATTTTTTCTAAAAAATGGAGGGCAAAGATACTGATTCTTTTCGAAGAAACAATGCATTTTCAAAAATAAATTCAGCTTCTTCTCCCCTTTCCTGTTCTAATACAAGTATAAGGTAACTTGTTTTATTATATTTGATTCGTGGGAATTACTTTTTTATATCCAACTTTTCTTTGGGCACTATTATTCTTTAGTGTACCAATCATTATTCATCTTTTTAATTTTAGAAGGTTTAAAACCGTTCAGTTCCCCAATATTGAGCTATTAAAAGAGATTAAGGAAGATTCAAAAAAATCCAGAACCCTAAAAAATTGGTTGATTTTGTTTTTTAGAATATTATTCATCACATTTCTCGTTTTGGCATTTGCATTTCCTGTTGACTCTGAAACGAAAAAAACAAGTCAACGAATTACCAGTATTTATATTGATAATTCGTTTAGTATGGACGCACAAGGCTTGGAAGGGAATAAATTAAACACGGCAAAGTCATTTACCGACCAACTTATTCAAAACTTACCTGCTAATTCAAAAATACATATTACAACCAACGATTTTTTAAGTAAAAATCAAATCCTCTACAATAAAAAAAATGCACTTGATATAGTAAGCGGGATTAATCCAAGTCACTTTAGTAAGAGTCCGCAGCTTATTTTTAACCGTCAGGCAAACTTTATTAAGAAATTTAAAGGAGCAACAAAAGAACTTTTCTGGGTAAGTGATTTTCAACAATTAAATTCTAGTATTCTTAATAACCAAGACAGTTTAAATATAAACTTTTGCCTTACAGAAAGTCAGTCTGAAAATAATATATCGATTGATTCGATTTGGTTTAACTCTCCAATCAAACGATTAAATGGTACTGAAGAATTAAATGTGAGAATAACAAATCATGGAAATGAAGCGGTTAAAGACCTTGAGGTTATGCTCAATATAAACAGCAGGACGAATAAGCAAGTTGTTTCAATTAAAAAAAATAACTTCAGTGATTTAATATTTAAATACAATGTCCCAAATGACTCCATGATTAAGGGTGAAGTATTTATTCAAGATCAAACAATTAATTATGATAATCGATTCCTCTTTTCGTACACTTTACCGAAAGAACAGTTTGTCTATTTAATTTCTCCATCAGCAAACTTTAAAAAAGTAATTGAAAAGATTGTCAAAAACGATTCTTCAATTACCTTAACTTCCACCACTCCTAATAACATCAATTTTGGAGAACTTAAAAAGCAAGATCTAATTATTCTTGGAGAACTGAATGAAATTAATAACGGATTGGCAAAAGAACTTAACAACTTATCCAAAAAAGGAAAATCAATTGCCTACTTCCCTAGCGGAAATAGTTTAAATTACGACCTTTTTGATATTCAGTATAATAACCTAGATTCCAATGCTCTTTTAATTGGAAGTTTACACAAAGCTNACCCCTTCTTTTCAGGAGTATTTGTTGAACAANATTTAAAAAANAACAACAAGGANGATTACCCAACATTGTTTAAACATTATAGCCTAACTTCAAAAACAAATCAACCANCAGAAGTTATAATATTCAAGGAAGACGGNTCGCCTTTTTTAATCAAATCAGGAAATCAATTTTATTTTGCTGCTGGAATTACAAAATCAAATTCCAATATATCTCAAAGAGCTCTAGCTATCCCTCTATTTTATCAAATGCTATTTAACGCTGTTCAAACCAACGCAAGCTACCATTTCATTCAACCTAATTTAACTCGACTATCCAAATCAGGAAAAATCGATAAAATAATTCTTAAAAATCAAAACAACCAAGAAGCCATTAGTCGATCTAATGCTAATTTATATCCACTCCCAAATAACTTTTTATCTGAAGGTTTTTTCAAGGCCTATACCGNCAACAAACTGATTGAATCGTTTGCCCTTAATTACAACCGAAAGGAGAGNATACAAATAAAAACGCAACTTGAACATTTAAACACGTTAGTTCAAAAGCCATTTTACAGACAAATAAAAGCAGTAAACAGATCCTCAAATCCGCTAATTCATAACTCGTTTAAGGAAACATCTTATTGGCACATTTGTTTAATTATTTCATTTATATTTCTGTGTTTAGAAATGATTGCAATAAGAATTAAAAAATAATTTCAATTCTTATTGGATAACCAATTCAATTTTGGTTATTTTTGTTCAAATCTACCACCTATGGATGCACTGATAAAATCAGCGAAAATCATTAGTCCAAACTCACCTTTTCACCTACAAGAGAAAGATATTTTAATTCAGAATGGAATTATTGCTAAAATTGGCGACAACCTTACTGGACTGGATAATATTATTGAAGAAAAAGGATTATTTGTTTCGGATGGATGGGTGGATTTATTTAGTGTTTTAAGAGAGCCAGGAAACGAACACCAGGATTCGATTGAAAACCTTTTAGCAAGCGCTGCGAAAGGAGGGTTCACAAGTGTTTTAGGAATATCCGGTACTAATCCTCCATTAGACAACAAGGCTCAAATTCAGTTTGTAAAAAACATGAGTTTAAATAATGTTGTTAATTTGCTACCAGTAGGAACAATTACAGAAAAGCAAGATGGTAAAGAAATTACAGAAATGTACGACATGCATCTTTCTGGAGCTGTAGCTTTTTCGGATGGAAAAAACCATTTGAAAAATCCTGAGCTCTTAAAAAGAGCACTACTCTACACGAAACCATTTGGAGGTAAAATCATTTGTTATTGCGAAGACACTACCGTTGCAAACGGCGGAATGGTAAACGAAGGTGAAATTGCTGCAACTTTAGGAATGAAGGTTAGACCAGCTTTAGCTGAAGAACTGGCTATTACACGTGATTTATATATTGCAGAATATACCAACTCACCCATCCACATAACAGGTGTTTCTAGTAAAAAAAGTGTGGAAATAATTAAGGAAGCTAAGCTTAAAGGTATTGAAGTTACTTGTGACACAAATATTTTGAATATTTATTTTACGGACGAGGCTACAACTAGCTTTGATACCAATTTTAAAGTACTGCCACCTTTGAGAACAAAAAGAGATCAAGACGCTCTAATTCAAGGTCTTAAGGAAGGAACGATTGATGCTGTTTCGAGTGGACATACTCCAAAAGATATCGAAACAAAGTTTTGTGAATTTGACAATGCTGATTTTGGCGCAATTAGTTTAGAAGCTTTATTTGGGGCGCTAAACAAAGTACTTGATAATCGATTTACTGTTGAAGAAATCATTCAACTTATATCGAGTAAACCTGCATGTGTTATGGGGCTAAAATCATCTATTTCAGAAGGTGAATATGCCAACCTAACACTTTTTAATACGGAGTCTGTTAAATTCTCAAAAGGAAGCATTAACTGTCTTTCCAAAAATTCGCCGTTTATTGGTGAAACATTAAAAGGAAATGTGGTAGGTGTTATCAATAATAATCAAATTAAGCTTAACTAAAAGGACAGCATGGGTATCCTGCGAAACGTTCTTGTATTCCCCCGTAAATTAAAGCAAGTAAAAAAGCAGGTGAAAGTTCAACGAGCTTTTATTCACAAACACCTCCACCCTATATTGAGTAAATACCATCATCAAAATGACGGTTCACTCTCAGCATTTGATTTTGATAAAATCACAAATTATTACGGAATAGGTTCACCGGTATTAGCTGGTGAAGGAATTTCAGGTTTTTTAAATAAAATAATATCGGATTCAGAACGAAAGTCGCTGACTTTCATGGCTGCAATTACGGGGTTATTTGATGATTTTTTTGATCGATCAAATCAATCTTTAGAACGCATTAAAGGATTAATGACTTTAAATGAGGAAATCATTGCTTCTACTTCTCACGAAAAACTTTTCCAGGATCTCGTTAAAAGCGTTTTATATACTGTTAAAGACAAAAAACGTGTACAAGAATATGCAGAGAAAGTATTTTTAGCGCAAGTTGAAAGTCTAAAACAAAAAGAACAATCACTTACTTGGGATGAACTTTTTTCCATTACCTACCAAAAAGGTGGTGATTCACTACTTTTTTACCGTTGTTCGTTTGATGACGAAATATCTCCGCAAGAAGAAAGATGTTTGTTTAAAATTGGTGGGTTAGTGCAAATTTGCAATGATGTATTTGATGTAAGCAAAGATCTTAAAGAAGGTATTAGAACAATACTTACAGAGGCTCATGACATTCGAATTGTGCATACTAAAATAGACCAATTGCAAAAAGAAACCTTCGGATTTTGTAAATCAGAATTCCCAGGTAAAAACATGGATATTTTACTAGAGCAAATCAAGTTTATTGTTTCTCAAAGTTTAGTTGCTTTAAATTTTTATCAGACTACTCAAAACAACAACGGAGAGAATTTTACGCCACAAAAATACCCTCGAGAAGCTCTAATTTGCGATATGGGTAAAAAATCAAACCTTCTTCGAGCGGGATTTTATTGGATTACTAAATAATTTATCCACTTTACAGCCTACTTACTAACACTATAATAGATATATCAATCGGGATTATTATTTTGGATGTAATGAGGGTTTGTATTGCTGAGAAACCAAGTGTTGCAGGTGAAATTGCTAAAATTTTAGGTGCTAGTTCTAGAAGAGATGGATACTATGAGGGAAATGGATTCCAGGTCACATGGACTTTTGGACACTTATGTACTTTAAATGAACCCGGAGACTATGATGAGCAATACAAAAAGTGGAATTTATACACACTCCCTATTCTTCCTGAAGAATTTCAAATTAAGGTTATAAAAGACGGTGGAGTTGAAGCTCAATTTGGTAAAATCAAAAGACTTGTTCAAGATGCGACTCAAATCATTAATTGCGGGGATGCAGGGCAAGAGGGAGAACTAATCCAACGTTGGGTTTTACAACATGCGGGATGTACTGCTCCAATTAAAAGGTTATGGATTTCCTCACTAACTGAGGAAGCAATTAAAGCTGGGTTTAAAAACTTAATGGAAGGCTCTGATTTTGACCCGCTTTTTGAAGCTGGAAAAAGTAGAGCTATATCCGATTGGATATATGGAATTAATGCAACTCGATTATTCACTTTAAAATTCGGCAAAAACAAACAAGTGTTAAGTGTTGGAAGGGTTCAAACTCCTACGCTAGCCATGATTGTTAAACGTCATTTTGACATTAAGAACTTCGTTCCTAGTATTTATTTTGAGATCAAAACAGAATACAAATTAACAACATTCACATTCGATAAAGGTAAAATTGAAGAAAAAGCTAAAGCTGATGCTTTACTAGCAGAAATAAAAGAACACCCTTTAACAATTGCAGATATAAAAATTAAAGAAGGAAAGGAACACCCTCCAAATTTATTCGACCTTACTTCTATACAAATTGAAGCGAATAAAAAGCTTGGCTTGAGTGCTGAACAAACTTTAAATACTGTTCAGTCTTTATATGAAAAGAAGTTGGTTACCTACCCAAGAGTTGACACTGCTTACTTACCCAAAGATCAATATCCTAAGATTAAAGGAATAATGCAAGGTTTGTTCATGTATCAAGATTTAGTTGCTCCNTTATTGCAAAAACCAATTAAGAAAAGCAGTAAAGTTTTTAATGATAATAAAGTAACCGATCACCACGCTATCATTCCAACAGGAATTAAAGCGAATAATATTGCGGGTACTGAAGGTGCTGTTTACGATATGATTACAAGGCGATTTATTTCGGCTTTTTATCCTGAATGTAAAGTTTCGAATACAACAGTAAGCGCAAAAGTTGATAAATTCAAGTTTAAAGCTACTGGTAAACAAATTCTTGATCCAGGTTGGCGAGTTGTTTATCAATCGGATAGGCAACCTACTAAAGAAGATAATATATTACCCCATTTTGAAAAAGGTGAATCGGGTAAACACAAGCCACAGTTGACCAATAAAAAAACATCTGCCGCTAAACCTTATACTGAAGCAACATTATTGCGAGGAATGGAAACTGCGGGAAGAGAAGTTGGCGATGAGGAGCTAAAACAAATAATGAAGGAGAATGGAATTGGTAGACCATCTACCAGAGCAAATATCATTGAAACGCTATATAGAAGAAAGTACATTGAAAAGAAAAAAAAGAATATCCTTCCTACAGAAACTGGAATAAAATTAATACAGCTCATTGATAACCCTACACTTAAATCTCCTAGACTAACTGGTCAGTGGGAGAAAAAGATTAAAGATATTGAAAGCGGGACCTATACCTCTGGTGAGTTTATTGGCGGAATGAGGAAGTTAGTAAACGACTTAGTTGATGAAGTTAGAGCTTTAAACCCGCATGCAACTGTACTTAAATGTCCACAGTGTGAAACGGGGAAAATTGTAAAAGGAAAAACAGCATTTGGTTGTACTGAATGGATAAATGGTTGTTCTTTTAAAATACCTTTTGAAGTTAACAAATATCAAATTGATGGGAATTTAGCCAGTCTGTTAATCCATTCTCGCAAAGTAATATTAGCAAAAGACGCAAAAGGTGGACAAACTATTGCTTTACTAAAAGGGGATTTTAGCACTGAAATAAGAGTTGAAAAAGCTTTTAATGCTGCTTGTCCAAAATGCGGAAAAGGACAAATGAAAAAAGGAAAGTCTGCTTTCGGATGTTCAGAGTTTAAAAAGACGTGCGATTTCTTAATACCCTTCGCACTACTCTCTGCTGAAACACCTAATAAATCTGTAGAGAGGTTCTTAGTCGAAAAACAAATTCAAACATCGGACAGGGTTCTTAAATTGACATCGGATTTCGGAATTGAAAGTGAATAAGCAAACCCCAAATAATTACCAACTTCCTTTTGGAGAAAATAAAAGGTCAGTTACAGAATCTATATCGTATAACATTTTATACCCACTAACCTCTCTTTTAGTATATGGTTCGATTGCTTGAATAAGCTCCTTAAAACCTTTGAAGGTTAAAGCGCAGTAAAACAGCTCTTTATCACGAGTGACAACACCGAGATCGGTGTCCGAAATTGCCATTATTAGTTTGCAGTTACGTTCTTCAATAAAATCTAATGTACTTATATCAAACGTCTCATCATCTCCAGCTACAAACTCTTTAAGCGCATTTTGTAACTTTATAGCCTCTGCCATACCAAAGTCATATAATCTTACTATATTTTCACCATGTTCGTTTAAATTATCTATAAAATCTAATTGCATCTTTAATAGCTTTAATAAGTATAAAGTTATTTATTCCATTTTGAATGACATTCTTTTTGAGCAATTTATTACGCATAAAAAAAGCGACTAAATTTAGTCGCTTTTAATTAGTTATTTCTGTTCCCTCCGAGCTTTCAATATTGCCTTTTGTTCTGAAGTCAATATTGCTTTAAAAGCTTTTCTGTTTTCCTTTTTAATTGCTTTAATTTCTTCTTTCATTGCATTTTGATCTAGACTGAAAGTTGATTGAAGTTTTTCCTTCTTTTCTTTCTTCGATAAACTCTTATCTTTTCTTATTGCTTTTTGTTCTGTTGTAAACGTTGCTTTAAATGCATCTCGTTTAGGCTGTAAGTCTTCACATTGTTTTATTCTTAAAGCTATCTGCTCTTGTGTGAAAACATCTGAATTTTTAATTTTATCCTTACAGTCCTTTCCAGCCAATACAACTGTGCTTAAAAACGTAAAAAGAATTACTGAAGCTAATTTTAAGTTTCTCATATTTTTTGTTTTGTAGTTTTTTTTATGACGCTACAAATATATAAAGGTTTAATCAACGACTATTTTTTAATGAAAATATCACCGTTTTATTATTTCCTTAAAACTTTTATTTTCAATCTCAACTAAGAATAGAAACCACAAAAATTCAAGAAATTCGAATTAAAAAAATCTCGTTTGAAATTCTAAAAACAGAGCAATTGCGTCAAAAAAAGTTACTTATATTAAAATGATGTTGTTGGAATAATTTTCCATGTTTTCAGAATCTTATGAAAACCAACAACATACCTTACCTTA
>JGI24539J26755_10000439_pt1 | contig 19579 bp, 18 predicted proteins | sample NorSeaMetagenome_2_FD_26755 | JGI IMG/M metagenome (IMG submission 26755) | reverse complement strand
ATGGTAAAGCATTTAAAGCAGCCTTTTAGAATTGCAATGATATTTCTAATTGTTCCAAAGTTTATTAGAGATTTTTGCTATGATTTAGTAGCTAAAAACCGACATAGAATTATCAAAAGTACAGTGACTTGTAGGTTGACATCTGCCGAAGAACGTAAGTTTTTTCTAGATGATGAGTAATCTCTTTATTCGAATAAAATACTAATCGGTTTTATATTTAAATACACATACTCTTCGCAAAATGGTTCAGGTATTAATTGTTGGTGGGAATAGTTTAGTCTCAAAAGAAATTGCATTACTGGAATTAAGTAAAGACTGCAAGGTGTTTTGTATAATTAATAAAAACTCGAGTAGAGTCCCGAAATCATGTGCTATTATTTCTTTGGAATCAGCTATGAACATGAGTTTTGAGCGAGTCTATTTAATAGCAGCCAATATTCCTTATGGAAATTTTAATGAAGTGACTGAGGATTTAGTGAAATCTAACATTGATTTGCCTAGAGTTATATCCGAAAAATTTCCTTCTTCAAAATTAATATATTCAAGCTCTGTAGCTGTATTTGGAAATCAAATCAACATTTCTGACGAGAGTCAGTTAACTCCTACAGATGCGTATGGAGTGAGTAAGGCTGTAGCAGAGACAATTGTAAAAAGGCATGCTAAATATGCTATACTTAGATTGCCAAGTATATATGGAGAAGAAATTAATGACAAAGGATTTGTTCCTAGGATATTAAGACAAGCTAGAGAAGGTGAAATAATGATTTTTGGTAGTGGAGAACGAACGCAAAACTACGTTCATTATAAAACAGCAGGAGAGCTATTAGTTGCTATAGGTAGTGATGAAAAATCACAAATATTTAATTGTATTCTAGAGAAATCAATTTCTAATATAAGTTTAGCAAAAGCACTTAAGAAGATCAAGCCTTCGATTGAAATTACCTATCAGGGAGAAGACTTTACTTCCTCCTCCANTTTTGAGGTTGTAAATCCTTCTAATTATTATAATTTATTTACTTTTGAGCCACTAATCTCATATATTCAAAACAATCTATGAAAAAGGTATTGATAACTGGTGTTGGGGGGAATGTTGGGCAAGGAATTGTTCGATGCATTAAAGATTATGACCCTACTATTGAGGTTATAGGTTGTAGTGTTGAAACCTTTTCAGAAGGCGTTCACTTATGTGATGAATATTATCAAGTACCTTATGCTGATAAGGAATCATTTGTACCAACAATGAAATCAATTGTTGATAAACATGAAATAGATTTGATAATCCCTTCAACAGATAATGAAACATACATCTTATCTGCAAGTGATTTATATCCAATAGCTGCAGTTTCTCCTGAGAAGACAAGTTTTACTTTTATAGATAAACTAGAAACATCACGTTATTTCAAAACTCATGGTATTCCATTTGCTGAAGCTTGTTTGCCAAGCGAGTATAAGGGTGAATACGGTGAGATTATAGTCAAGCTTAGAAAAGGAAGAGGATCGCGATCTATAATTATAAATCCAGTTGATTTTGATTCTTACTCTAATGAATTTATGGTGCAGAAGCTTCATAAAGGAAAAGAATTAACATGTGGCGTTTATGTAAATAAACTTGGAGAAATTCATGGAGCTATAGTTTTTGAAAGAGAGTTGTCAAATGGCACTACGCAAAACTGCTGGGTAAACAGTGATTATAATGATCAGTTTATCAGTATTGCGCAGAAAATCGTAGATGCTTTAGAGGTTAAAGGGAGTTTTAATATTCAAGCAATTATTGAAAATGGAATAGTTATTCCTTTTGAAATTAACGGTAGAATCAGTGGAACTAATTCGATTAGACATAACCTTGGTTTTCAAGATGTAGTTTACACTATTCAAGAAAACTTATTCAATATTAACGCTGATGTTCCAAATGTAATTAAAGGTTCAGCTACTAGAATATTGTTAGATGTAATTTACCCTCAAGACAATAGCTTGTCTACAGTTTCTTCTAACTCAAAAAAACACATATTCTAATGATAAAGTTTATCTTTTTTGATGTTGCTCAAACTTTATTGTGGAAACCAACTGTGTATTCTGAGGTAAAGGCATTTTGTAAGAAAAACGGTGTTAACATAACGAATGATGAAATAATAAAACGGCATAGAATTCTATCTGAAGTAACTCATTTCCCCGATAAAACTTCTAAGGAATTCTATATTAATTTTAATTACAAGTTACTACTTGCATTAGGCTTTGCTGCAACTAAGAATTTAGCAGAAGAGTTATTTAATAATTGTTCATACAAACCATGGTCAGCTTTTGAAGACTGTTTAGCAATAAAAGACTTAAATGTTCAAGTAGGAGTTCTTTCTAATTGGGATAAAAGCTTAGCTGATAAACTATCAGAATTTTTCCCTCAGATTCAATTTGCAGAAATGGTTATTTCTTCAGTTGTTGGATACCAAAAACCTAGTCAAGAAATATTTGATCACGCCATAAAAGCGAGTGGTGTGGAGCCTAGCGAAATTATTTTCGTTGGAGATTCAATCAGGTTGGATTATGTTCCGGCAAGAGATGCAGGTATCAGGTCGGTGTTATTAGATAGAGATAAGGTTTTTGAAGGATTTAATGGCGAGAGAATTGAATCAATTCAACAACTCAAAGATATAATATGAAGTTAATCAGTTTTGTTGTTCCAGTTTTTTACGAAGAGGATTGTATTGATCAATTCATTAAAGAGGTAGATTACGAAATATCGAACTTACCACAATATTCATTTGAATATGTTTTTATTGATGATGGAAGTCAGGATAAGACAGTTGAAATAATAAAGGAATATTGTGAGAAACGACCTGAAGTAAAACTCGTTGAACTTTCTTATAATCATGGTAAAGAAGCCGCTGTTACAGCTGGTATAGAAAACGCCAATGGTGACTTTGTTATATATATGGACCCTGATTTACAGGATCCTCCAGTTGAAATTCCGCGATTAATTGAAGAGATAGAGAAAGGGTTTGACATCGTATACGGTGTAAGGAAAGAGAAAAAGGATAGCTTCATTAATAAAATATATTCGAAGATCTTTTGGACCAGTTTAAACTACTTAACAGGTTTAGATATCCCTAAAAACCTTGCTGTTTACAGAGTATTTAATAAGAAGTTTGCTTATGAGTTTTTAAAATACAGAGAAAGAAACAGGTTTATTGAAGGTATCTTTTTAACGGTAGGTTTAAAAAGTGCTACTTTGCCAGTAAGTCAGCGAGTTAGGTTCGCTGGGAAGAGTAAGTTTAATTTTAAAAAGAAAATGAATTTGGCTTTAACGGCTATGATTGATTTTTCAGATAAGCCCTTGAAGATTTGTGTTAAAATAGGGTTCTTAGTTTCTGTAATAGGTTTCTTTATATTGCTCTCAATAATATGCTTAATTGCATTTGGAATGGAGTTTCAAGCAGGATGGCCTTCTTTGGCTGGTTTGATTATCCTTGGACTGGGAATTAACTTGACTTTCCTAGGCGTGATCGGGAAGTACGTTGGGAAAGTATATTCAGAGACAAAACAAAGACCCTTATTTTCAATTAAGGAAAAACATAATTTGAAATGAGAATAGCGTTTATCGGGTCAAGTGACTTGGCAACATTAGCAGCTCATCATGCTGAACAAATTGGTTATGATATTGTTGGTTATTTTGATGATTTTAAGCCTGTTGGAGTTACTGATAATGGATTGCGTATTCTTGGTAAATTGAATGATGTTAAAGGTCAATTCGGACAAGGTCAATTTGATGGCGTATTTATAGCTATTGGATATAATTTTATGGATTTTCGAAAATCAGTTTATGAGCAAATGGTAAATGATGATATTCCAATATTATCAATTATCTCTAAAAGTACTTTTGTTGATGCTTCTGTTAAGTTGGGTAATGGTTGCTTTTTACTACCAGGTGTGACCATTGATGCGAATACTGTATTACGAAACAATATTGTTTTGAATACTGGGGCAACAGTAGCACATGACTGTAGAATTGATGACCACTGTTTTCTTGGGCCGGGGGTGAAGTTAGCTGGATTTGTTAATATTGGTGAACAATCTTTTATTGGTATAGGCTCTATTCTTATTGATAATCTGACAATATGTCCCAAAACCCAAACTGGAGGTGGCACTGTTATTATCAGGTCAACTGAAAAGCCTGGATTATACTTAGGAGTTCCTGGGATGTTTAAAAGGTAATATAGATTATAAGTTAATGATATCCGAGAATGCGGTCGTAAATATAGGATCTACAGTTGATAATATAGTAATCCCTCCGGAGTTCAATTTGGTGGAGGAAGCGTTGTTATTAAGGATGTAGATATTGTCGGACTTTATGCAGGGAATCCTGTCAGATTTATAAGAAAATAAAATTTTATGAAAACTAAATTTAATTATTTTTTCAATAAAGAAATAGATGGAACTGGGTTAGCTGTATTTAGGATATTCTATTCTCTTGTTTTATTATTTGAAGTTCTACAATTATTGTTTTTTGAGCACCTTATTTTTGATGAGGTACCATTTATAAAACTTTCAGAAATTGATTTTTCAATCCCCATTTTTATATGGATTATTTCTATTCTATTTTTGATTGTTGGCTTATTTACTAGTTTTTTTTCAATAATTAATTATTNNGATNTCTCTTGTGGTAATTGGAACTATGAGTTCTTTTGAATATCATGCTTTTTATTCTTACATGGGAATTAATTTTTTATTGATTATTATGCCAGTTGCTAAATGTTTGTCTTTGGATAGACTCTTAGTTAAACTAAAATTTTCCAATACAACTTCAAGGTGCAATCCTACTAAAAAGGTGAGTCAAATATATTATTTGTTACCTGTTTTTGTAGGGATCAGTTTGGTGTACTTTGATTCAATGTTTTATAAGTTATCCTCTGATATGTGGTTGAAAGGTTTAGGGTCTTGGCTGCCTTCTTCTCTTCCTATGATAACTCATTTTGATGATCAATGGCTTTTGAATCAAGAGATGTTAATGAAAATGATAGGCTGGGGTACTGTTGTTTTTGAGGCTGTTTTTATTTTCTTATTTTTTAGAAAGAAGTGGAGACTACCTCTTTTTATCATTGGGTTTATTTTACACTTAGGTATCGTTGTTGAATTTCCTATTCCTTGGTTTGGATTAGTGGTAATGACTGTTTATTTGCTCTTAGTTCCTGCTCATATTTGGACTAAAATCCTGAAGAAAAGAACTGGAGATTCTAGTTTAATATTTTATTATGATAAAGATTGTCCGTTATGCATTCGAACGATTTTAACTATTCAGCATTTTGATTGGTTTAGTAAAATAAAGTTTTTAACTGTTCAGTTAGATGGATTTCACAATGATAAACTCTCTAAATATTCAGAAGATGAATTGTTAATGGATATTCATTCTATTAATGGAAAGGGAAAGGTCTTTTCTGGGGTTGATACTTACATTCAAGTTTTTTCTAGGATACCTGTTTTTTTCTTATTTTCTATAATATTAAGAATACCTGGAGTTTATCATCTTGGTAAAAGATTATATAATTATATAGCTTCTAACAGAAGTACAGAAAGATGCAATGATTACAACTGTGGATTCAGTACCCCTGAAATTTTTGATGCGTCTAAATATAAGATTTTCAATAATTTAACTCTTTTAGAACTTAAAGGAAAGCTGTTGTATGGCTTGATATTATCATTTATGGTTGTACAATTGTCTTGTATTTACACTTCATGGTTGAGTAATGATGTGAAAAAGTTGATGGGTGTAGAAAAGTCAAAAGTGGATTTAGCTTTAACAGATTTAGCATTAAACGTTAGAGGTGTAACTCGAACGCTGTTTGGATTAACTTCTCATCCTGTTTTTAGTCAAGAGATTCATTTTTCAAATTATAATCACATTATTGCTATAGTTTTTGAGGATGAAAATGGTAAGGAAGAGTGGTTGCCGATTATAAAAAAAGATGGTATGGCGGCTTACTATAATTACGGCCCCAATTGGGTTAACTGGACATTTAGGGTAATGGGTCAGTATGTCAATCAAAAAAGACTAACAGAAGGTCTAAAGCGTTATACAGCCTTTTGGGCTGGTGATAATTCTATTTCTTTAAAAAGAAAAAAGAAATTTAAGATAAAATGTAAAAAGATTAAATCTATAATTAATTGGGAGTTCGACTTTTTAACAAATCAAATTAATAAGCCTTGGTTTGATGTAGGTGAGGTTATTTGGGAAAATAATGAGTTTAGATGTTCTGTTTTGGACATTGAAAAAATATAATCACCAATTTATTTAATTTAGAATAAATTTTTAATTGATAGTATGCTAATCCCAAAATTTGTTTTGATTTATTAAGGAAATTTTCCTTTAGTTGCAGCTAAAAGTACATATTGGAGAATGGACGTCAAGGAACTCAAATAGCTCAAATATTTGGAAAAATAAAACCAGAAATAAATACAGTGAAAGCTCACTATATAACTGTCTTTTATTAAATAGTCCTATATTTGGTCGTAATTAGTATTGTAGTGATTTAAGAAAAGTTTGTATGTTAGTTTTCTAAAATTTTTTTGATGAATTCAATAATCTATTATTTATCTTTTTATTAAGATTGTGATCAAAAGTCTTTCGAAATATAAGAGCTTAAGCTTAATTGCTGTATCAATACTCATGAGTTGGGTTTATTTCTTCTCTGGATTAGAAACTCATGGATTGTCTTTAGATGAAATTTATAAAATTTCGGGAGATTCTTCTGATTATGTTGAATCTGTAGAAGGTTTAATTGAGGGGAATGAATTGACCTTTTTTAAAACCTCAGATGATACAGAATTTGTATCTACTCATTATGAAAAGGAAGGCTATAATAAAGGAATTTATTATGCATTTCGATCTCCAGGTTTTGCTTTTTTTTATTACCCATTAAGGATTCTTTTTTCTCAGCATACCAGTTTGTGCCTGTTTTTGTTATTTCAAGTTGTTTTTTCAGGAATAGCAAAGTATTATCTAGCAAAGTTAGGAGGGATACTCACAAATAATAAATATATAAAATATGCTGTTTTTCTGATCTTGAACTTAACACCATTCTTTGTTGGATACAATAACCTATTATTAACTGAGTCATTTGCTTTCTCATTACTGATTTTTTTCCTGTATTATTTTATTAAATCTTTAGGTGATTCCTCAGAAGAACTTAATTATAAGTATTTAATAATTAGTGGAATATGTCTTTCTGTCTCAGTTATGTTAAGGCCCTTCCTGGCTATCTTTTTTGTTTCAACCGGAATTTTTTTAATCGTTAGGTATTATAATAATTTAAAAAAATTAATTACAGTAGGTTTCATTTTTTGTATTCCTTTTGGAGTAATTGATGGTAGTTGGATTATCAGAAATTTTATAAAAACTGAAAAAATTATTCCTTTAGCAAGTACAATGGAATTTCAAGACCATAAACATTTGGCTTTCTCTGAAATGCTGAATTTTGCAAAGCAAAGAGGGGTCTCCGATCGTTGGTTTGATAAGGAATCCCCTGTGTATTGGTTGATAAGTATAGATGATGTAAGAGGAATAGACGACTTGGTGAAAGATTTAAGGATAGCTGAATCAGAGAAATTACTATATATAAAGAAGTTATTTCATGAGTCGCTTAATCATGAAATAACTCACGAAAAAAGGAAGAAACTAGAAACTTTATGTCTTAATGAACTGTCAAAAATAAATAAAACCTTTTATGCTGAAAATAGCTTTTTAGTAGAATATCAACAACCTTCTCAATCCTTAATTAATCTTTTGTCTCAACCTAATAAGCGTTTTTTTCATTCAATATTATATCCGGTGAATGTAATTCTGGTTTTCTTCCAATCAGTAATAATTAAATGGTTATTTGTTATTGGGATTATATCTAGCTTGCTTACTTTCTTTTTGATAAAAAGGAATAAGCTTATTATTTTATTTGTACCTCCTAGCATCTTTTTGGTATTGTTTTTTGGTTGGGTACACCAATCAAATGAATTTAGAGAGCTTTATACTTATTCTAGTTTTTTTCTTCTTTGCCCTTTCTTAGTGATTTCAAGCCTCAAAAAATTGAAACATAAAATGTTATTCATTATTTTTTCTTCAGGTGTTTCTCTTTATTTAGGGTTTTATCAAATGATTGAAGAGATTAATTGGTGATGTTTTCAAAGTTGTAGTCAATACATACTTTCTTCAAACAAAATATTATCCTTTCTTATGTTTTATAGGGAAGGAGAAAAGGACGGGAATAATAGCTTCTGTACGAATAATTTTTTGTTTGGATATTAAAAGAATTAATGATTAATGTCTGATTTTTATTTTTATATATAGAATATAATAATCACATTTTGTTGCTTAAATCAACCTTTGATTTACTGAATTTCCTAATATAAATTAGGAAACAGTAAGTTTAACTATTTTTTTATAAGAGTATTTCCTTTCAATTAATGATTGAAACGTCAAATATATTTACTCATAATTCTCATGTGCTGGAAAGTTTATTGTCTGAGATTAATTGTTCTTTGTTCGATATTGATTCTAAGTATCGAGAGTTAGCGATTAGAAAGTTGTTAATTAATGTAAGTTTCAAACTTTCGATTTTTAAGTAGAAGAAAAACGTTTAAGTTTATACTCAAAATGAAAACCATAAAGTATGTTTCTTTGTAAAAGGCAAAATGATTAATGTTTGTAATTTGTGGACGAAGATCATTTTAGTTTTATTACTGAGTTTCGTATATTGAAATGATTGTTGAGTTTTAAGTCGTTCTAGATTAAAACATTTTCTTCATTAGTTCACTTAATCTATCAATATCAATAACTACATCTCGGTATTGTAATTCCTCTTTATCTTTTGCATCAGCATTTTTAGCTTCAAAATAGCAGTACTCATGTTTACATTGCTCAGAAGTTATCCAATTCGCAACATTTGCTAAGCCTTCTGGTTGAACTTCAATAATTTTACCACCCTTAGGGTAAAAAACCATATTTACTTGGTTAGATCCAACTAGAGAGAATGTAGCTTCTGTTTTTGATGCTAACTCAGCCTGTTCTTCGAAAGTCATGTTTTCAAAATAAACTTTTTGAAATCCATAGTTTTTTTCAAGGAAGTTGAATATTTGTTCTTCGTTTTTGATTTTTCTCCATCTTGCGTTGTTTCTTGAAACAAATAATCTTTTTGAAGCTTTTTCATTATGTTGCGGGCTAAACCTAGTTCTTAAGTAATGGATTACAAATTCATTATATCTTATATCAGTAGGAATTGAAATTTCGTCAAATTGAAGTCTTTCATTGTTTTTTAATTCAATGATTTTCTCCATTGGAATTTTTAGCTTTTCTAAAACTCCTTTATGGCTTGCTAAATTCATTTCATTGATTACAATATAATCAAAGTCTTTTTCCGTAATTCGAGCGAGTTCCATTATTCCATATTTGGGAACCGAATCGAGCATCCAATGCCAGTGAAAAGTGTCACCACCACTTACTGCTAAAATAAGGGCTTTTCCTTTTATCTTTTTTGCTTTTGGAATGGATTGAATCGATAAAAAAGGATGGTTATTATTGTATTTAGATTCATGCCTAAATGTATTGTCTTCAATAACCTTATTGTCATGAGTAATTACACCATAGGTGTTATCAAAACTATATATCGAACAGTTTTTTAGTTTGACTATATCAACCTTGTTTTGTTTCTCTGCGAGTACCTCATGAAAATTATGAGGTATAATTCCGTTCCAAGTTTTTGGGGGGGTAAGTAAAGACCAACCTTCACCGAAAATATTTTGTATTTCACAATTATTTGGAAATTTATCGTTATAATAAGCAAAACTTTTATAAGCACCATCTGGCCTCATTTTAAGTTTTGATTGAATTTTCCAAGGCAATTTGTTAACTATTGAAGAAGCCATTTAATTAGTGGTTATAATATTTATAGGAAACTTCATTATTATTAATAACAACTTCACCAATTTTTTTTCCTGGATTTCCAGCAATTATGGCATTGTCTGGAAAGGATTTGTTTACAAAGCTATTTGCAGCCACAACGGAACAATTTCCCAAAGTAACCCCTTTCGAAATTATTGAATGTGGACCAATATAAACATTGTTTCCTATTGAAACAGGTGATTGTGCAATTTTGTAATGTTGAGGTAGGAGAGTAGCTTTAACGTTATCATGGCTGTATATATGAACGCCTGCGGAAATGGTGCAGTTGTTTCCTATTTTCAAACCACCGCTTCCATCAATAACGGTAAACATACCAATCCAACAATTTCTTCCAACTTCAACATCGCCAAAAACGTATGAGGAGTCGTAAATATTAGACCCCTCACCAAAGTTTAAGTTTTTGCTTTTTTCCCATCTGTCGGAGTGTAAATCTCCAATAGGAAGGGTTCTGTTAAATTGCTTTTTGAAATTATGCGAAATAAGAAGGTTAACCTCTTTAAAGTTCTTTAAGAACTCTTTTTGGGTTGAATCTTCTATGTTTTCGAATTTATTAAAGGACATTAGCTTGCATCCATTCAGCAGTACGCATTACACCTTCTTCTAAATCAACTAAAGCTTTAAATCCAAGTAAATCTTCCGTTTTCTTAACACTTGGTATTCTAATTGCGATATCGGCAGATAATGGATCTTCATAAATGATTTCAGATTCACTATTTAAGACTCTACAAACTAATTGAGCTAGTCCCAAAATTGTAATAACCGCCCTTGCGTTTCCAATATTAAAACTTTCACCAACAGCGTTTGGGTTTTCAATACATCTGATTAAACAATCAACAAAGTCGTCAACAAAACACCAAGCTCTAATTTGAGATCCATCTCCATGGATATGGATTGGTTCATTCTTAAGCGCTTTTTTAATGAAAATTTGAATTGCTCCTTCTCCTGTTTGACCTGGACCATAAACATTAAACGGTCTAACAGTTGTTACAGGTAATTTATCTTTTGAATGGTATGCATGAGCTAAATGTTCACCTGCTAATTTACTTACAGCATATGTCCATCTTGCTTCTCCAGCACTTCCTGACACAGTTTGATCAGTTTCAGTTGATCTAAACGCCATCGAACCAAATACCTCAGAGGTAGAGAAATCAATAACTCTTCCAGTTACATTATTAACCTTAGCAGCTTCAAGCATATTAGCAGTACCAATCATATTTACTCTCATTGTTTTTACTGGATCCTTGATCACAGTATCAATTCCTGCAATTCCTGCAGCATGAATAACAATATCAGCTCCTCTCATTGAAGATGTAAGTAAATCTAGATCCAATACATCACCTTTGATTATGGAAATGTTTTTGTGGTCTGCAATTCCACTATTTGTAAGTGTATCTCTATGAAAGTTATCGTAAACAATAATTTCATTATCTTGAATATAATGTTTGATTAAAACGTTGGCAATGAATCCTGCTCCCCCGGTTACAAATATTTTTTTTCCTTGAATCATTTTAAAAAAGAATTAATTTTTTCTGATATATAAAGTATATGTTTCTTATTTAGCTTTTCGTACAATGGTAAAACTAGTCCACATTTATAAGCTTTGTAAGCTGAAGGGAATAAAGTTTCTGAGACAAATTTATACTTTTTTTTGTAAAAAGTTAAATCAGGTATGCACTGCGCACCATAATTTGTTTGTATTTGCTCGTTTTTTAAGTGCTTTAATAATTCATTCCTTTGTTCATTGCTCTCTAAAACAATGTGATAGCTTTGCCAGGAACGTTTAAATTTATCTTTTTGAGTTGATGGTTTTTTTACCTTGTTAGTCAATTCTGAATTGTAAAATTTTGCTAATTCATCTCTATATTCAATGTTTTTATTAAGTTTATCGAGTTGGCCAACTAAAAGGGCAGCTTGGATATCGGTAAGTCTATAATTGAATCCAGGTTCAACAAAATCCATTTCACCATCCACTATATTAATTCCGTGATTTCTGAAAGCATCTACTGAGTTAAGGTACGAATGATCATTAAAGATTAATGCTCCTCCTTCTCCTGAGGTAATTGACTTCCTAGGGTGAAAAGAGAAAGATCCAAAATCACCATATGTTCCGACTGATTTTCCATTAATTTTTGCACCTAAAGCACAAGCAGCGTCTTCAACAACCTTTAGGTTGTGCTTATCTGCTATTGCCATAATATCATCCATTTCTGCGGGGTGTCCAAATTCATGCACAGGGATTATTGCTTTTGTATTTACGGTAATTGCGGCTTCTATTTGAGAAACATCAATATTAAAGGAATCTAAATTGATGTCAACAAAAACTGGTGTAGCGCCTACCATTTCAACAACATTTGCAGTGGCTACGTAAGATAACGCAGGGATAATAACCTCATCTCCAGGTCCTATTCCTAAAGTTTTTAATGCAATGTGCATGGTCGAAGTGCCATTGGACGTAAGTTTTGCATGACTTACTTGGGTAATATTGGCCAACTTCCCCTCAGCTTCCAATCCGTTTTTAGAAAAAACCAACATTCCTGAAGTAAGCACTTCTAGGACTCTTTCTATATCCGAACTTGATATATTAGGAGAAGCTAGTGGGATGAATTCCATAAGATATAATTTGAATTTTCAAGGTCAAATATAGTTGTTTATTTAGGAGAAATGACGTAATAAATATTAATCATTTCAATTTTAATTTACTTTAAATGGTAATATTGAGCTCATAATTAAAAAATACTCTTAGTTTTGTTCCCCATGAGTGCAAATGATGAAACAAGTTGGACAGAGGTAATCAGGCCTAAAAAGAAAAGGTTATCAATTAATTTAATTGAGCTTTTTAAATATAAAGATTTAATTGGATTGTTTGTGAAGAGAGATTTTGTGTCCTTTTATAAACAGACTGTATTAGGTCCTTTTTGGTACTTGTTACAACCTTTGATTCAAACTTTAGTGTATAGTGTAATGTTTGGAAATATCTTTTCAATCAATGAAGAAATAGGAATTCCTTCCATGTTATTTTTTTTATCGGGAACTACAACCTGGTGGTATTTCTCTCAATGTGTAATAAAAACTTCGAACACATTTACGAATAATGCCCACATTTTTGGTAAGGTTTATTTTCCTAGGTTAGCAGTTCCAGTTTCAGTTCTACTTTCCAATTTAATTGGATGGGGAATTCAATTTGTAATGTTTGTAGGTTTTTACTTCTATTATACTGGCAAGGGACTTGTTGAATTCTCTATGACGTTGGAAAGCTTGTGTTTAATTCCTTTATTGGTTATTAATATGGCGGCCCTAGGGCTCGGTATTGGGTTGGTTATAAGTTCGTTAACTACTAAGTATAAGGATTTTAAGCAGTTTATTGGGTTTGGGATTCAGTTAATGATGTTTGCTTCACCTGTTATTGTGCCAATGCCTATTGTATATAAGAAGTTTCCAAATTGGGCTCAGGATATTTTAGAATATAATCCTATGACAGGTGTAATTGAAGGTTTTAGGGCTGCGTTTTTTAATAACTACCAGTTTGAAATTGGAGATTTAACTTATAGTTTAAGTTTAGCATTTTTATTGTTGTTTTTTGGAGTTGTTATATTTAACAGAACGGAAAGAAACTTCATGGATACTGTATAATTTGTTTTATGAACGAAGTAGCGATTAGAGTTGAAAACCTTTACAAGCAATATAGGCTTGGAGTAATAGGTGCTGAAACCTTAAAGGATGATATTAAACTTGGTTTTGCCAAGCTTTTTGGTAAATCGGTTGAAGATATACATAAGATTGAATCTAATGATAGATTAGTTGAAGGTTCTGAGTATGTTTGGGCACTAGATAATATCAATTTTGAGGTTAAGAAAGGTGAGATTTTAGGTGTGATAGGTAAGAATGGAGCTGGTAAATCGACCTTGTTAAAACTTCTATCCAAGGTTACAGGACCGACTAAAGGGGAAATTAAGGTTAATGGTAGGATAGCTAGTTTACTTGAAGTAGGTACAGGTTTTCATCCGGAACTTACTGGAAGAGAAAATATTTTTCTTAATGGAGCTATTCTTGGGATGACTAAGAGTGAAATACGATCCAAGCTTGATGAAATTATTGAATTTAGTGGTATAGGGAAATATTTAGATACCCCTGTAAAAAGATATTCATCAGGAATGAAGGTTCGTCTTGGGTTTGCTGTTGCCGCTCACTTGGAACCAGATATTTTGATTGTTGATGAGGTTTTAGCTGTTGGTGATGCCGAATTCCAAAAAAAATGTATTGGAAAGATGAATGATGTTTCCAAAAATCAAGGAAGAACAGTCTTGTTTGTAAGTCATAATATGAGTTCGGTGTTAGAGCTGTGTGATAGAGGTCTCTTGATGGGGCACGGTAGAGTTGAGTATGTTGGAGATATCCAAACAACTGTAGCCAAATATTTAAATGAATATAAAGCTGAAACTATTGAGAAAGACCTTACAAAAGTTACTAAACGGCATGGTAATGCTAGAGTTCAGTTTACTTTTTGTGGAATTGAAGATATTTTCGGTAATGAAATCGACTCTGTTTTATGTGGACAAGATTTTAAGATTAAATTAAAATTGAAAAATGAGTTAATCGAAAGTGATAAACTTCATATTTCGTTAAAAATTGTTGATGAAAAGGATCGTTCAATAGCGCATATTTCAAATGCTATAGGAAATGGGAAAGAATTTTTTGTGAATCCTGGAGAAGAGGTGAACGTTTCATTAAATTTAAAGAAACTTCCACTTAACGAAGGGGAATACTTTTTCCACTTGTTTTGCAGTAATACTCGGTTAGTTTTTGATGAAATTAACTTTGCTGGAAAGCTAGTTGTTGGTGGAGGGAACTTTTACGCAAGTGGAAAATTACCAAAAGTAGCACATAGTCCGTTGCTTATAGATTATAATTTTAGTATAGATTAACAAAACATATTTTCTCATGAAAATTGTCTTCTTTATGAGCTCATTTAACATGGGCGGTGCTGAAAAACATGCATTATCACTTGCCGATTATTATAAGAATCATTTAGGCTGGGACACTGAAGTTTGGGCATGGTTTGAAAAAAGTGGGAGAGTAAAAGAAATATGCGAATCGATTAATGTTAAAACTAAATTAGTTCCCCCATTTCATAAGTTTAGAAGACGCCTGTATAAACTTCAACTTAAAAGTTATGCTAAGATTTTTGATGAAGAAAAGGTGGATGTTGTAATGACATTTAATAACAAACCTAATATTTTAACTTCGGGTTTCGCAAATAAATCAAATATAAAGTTACATGTTTGGGCTCAACAAGGAATTGACGCTTATACTGACGTTTTTCAATCGGATTTGGAAAAAAAGTTCATAAAAAAAGTCCCCTGTTTTATTTCAAATTCCTTTAACGGGAAAAATTGGCTTGGAATAAAACATGGAGTTGACACCAACAAAGTACAAGTTGTTCAAAATGGAATTTTAGAACCTGAAAACTTAACACCGAAAAAAGATTGGGAGTTTAAATTAGGATTGGATACATCAGGAAAAACAAAATATTTTAAAGCAGCAATGGTTGCTAATTTAACTTACATGAAAGATCATGTAACGTTGGTTAAAGCGTGGAGAATTGTTGTTGATAATTTAAAAGAAAAAGGTGTTGTTCCATTATTGTTTTTTGCTGGAAGGGTTGATGTAGCTGGAGAGGAAATTCAAAAATTAACTTTGGATTTGGGTCTAACTCAAAATGTTACTCTTTTAGGTGCATTAAAGGATATATTAGGTTTTGTTAATTCAATGGATTTGGCTGTCTTATCGTCCCCAACCGAAGGAGTTCCTAACGCCGTTTTAGAAAGTATGATTCTTTCGAAGCCTTTTGCAGGAACAAATATTCCTGGAATAAGAGAAGCTGTTGGTGAAGATAATTATCAATTTTTAGCCGAAGAAAAAGATGCTGAAGGGTTAGCTGAAAAAATTCTTTTGTTTGCCAATAATGAGCAATTAAGAATTGAACAGGGAGAAAAGAATAAAGAAAGTGTGTTGGGGAGATTTTCCTTGGAAACTATGTGGAAAGAAACTCATGCTATTGTTACAGGAGAACTTAAAAAAAATGGCAGGTAAAAAAGTAGTAATTGTTTTACCATTTTTCACACTAGGAGGTGCTGAAACCCAAGCAGTTTATATCGCAGAGTTATTTATTGCCGAAGGGATGGATGTAACTATAGTAGCTTTTGATAAGAAAAACGGAAAATTACTTGAGGTACTTAGACAAAAAAAAATAAAGAGTTTTCTTATTGATCTCAACTTATCAAAAATTCACCAAAAGGGGTTAGGGAAGTTAAGGGTTCTGTTTAGCTTTACTCTTAAACTTCGAAAGTTAGAACTTGATTATATTTTTCCACTCACTTATTATCCTAATATTTTAGCTTCGGCTGTATGGCGTTTTACAGGGGCTAAGAAGTGCTTTTGGAATCAAAGAGGGTTAGAACAGGTTGGAATGAATTTAGTTGAGAAAATAGCAGTTAAAATGAAGCCGAGCTATTTAGCAAATGCTCAAGTTTGTGCAAATCATATTGCTAAGAAGCACAATTTACCCAGCGAAGTAATTCATGTAATACCTAATGCAATTAAGGCTAAAGAAGGGAAGGAAGATTGGAGAAAGAAGCTATCCTTAGAAGACGGAACGATATTGTATACTTATGTAGCCAATTATTATCCAGAGAAAAATCATGAGGTTGTTTTAAGGGGTTGGGCTGAATTTAGTAATTCGACTAACGAAAAAGTTAAGCTTGTTTTACTAGGTTATGCTCCAAAACCAGAGCTGGAGTGGAAAGTGAAATCCATATTGTTTGATTTGAATATTGATAATGTTTTAATGCTTCCTAGTACTAATGATATACCTGGTTTGCTATCTATTACTGATGTAGGGATTCAAGGCTCAATTTCGGAAGGTTGCCCTAACAGTACGTTGGAGTACTTACTTTATAAAGCACTCCCAATTGTATCCAAAATTGAGGCTCATAAAGAAATATTTGGAGATAATTATTTGGGGTATTTCAATCCCATTAATCCTTCAGAATTAGCTCAAAATTTGAGAAGAACCTTGAATAAGGATTGGGTTAAAAAGGTTGAAGAAAATAATAAAGGCATATTAAATAGGTATTCATCCGAAAAGCTATCGGAATCTTATTTAAATTTGATTAAATAGTTTTTCCGATTTGAAGGTAACCGTTATCATTACTAATTATAATAAAGCACCTTTTTTAGAGGAAGCTATCGAATCGGCTATTCGGCAGGATTATAAAGAGTTTGAGTTATTAATAATTGACGACGGAAGTACCGATAATTCAAAATTAATAATTAAATCTTATTTACAACACCCTAGGGTTAAAGCTATTTTTCAAGAGAATCAAGGTGTAATTTCAACTCGTAATAAAGCCATTAGAAGTGCAACTGGTGAGTTTGTTGTTCAGTTGGATGGTGATGATAAATTGGCTCCAAACTTTTTAACTGAAACAGTTCTTGTAATGCTAGCCAACGAAAGGGCAGGTATTGTATATGGTGAAGTTGAGTTTTTTGGGGAGAAAAAAGGCCTTTGGGATTTAGGCGGATACAGCCTAGAAAAGCAACTTAGAACTAATCAAATAGTAATCACAGCCCTTTTTAAGAAGTCTGATTTTTTAAAATCTGGCGGGTATGATATGCTATTTCAAAATGGTTATGAAGATTGGGATTTATGGCTATCTATAATTAGTTTAGGTAAGGAAGTAGTGAAAATTGATAAAAGATTATTTTTTTACAGAATATTGGATTTATCTCGAAATTCTTCTATATCAAAGAAAGATCTTGTGGAAATAAGAAAAAATTTATTTTTCAAGCATAAAGATTTATATAATGAGTGTTTTATAAATCCAATTGAACTAGCAAATGAGGTTGAGCGATTGAAAGAATTTGAAACTGCTTTTAACAATATCAAAATGACATTTGAATATAAAATGGGAAAGCTTCTGTTAAGTCCAATTAGGAAATTAAAAACTCTTTTTTCAAAATCTTAAAAATTCATCAGAAAGCGAAATACAGTATTGGTTAAATTCTTCAATTGCTTTAACGAAATCAAGATTTTCATCCTTGTTTAAAACCTGCTTAATCTTAGTATGCATTTCTTCAATATCATCAGGTTGTTTAATAACATATTCATTCCCCATGAATTTGGAGATACCTGAATTATCAGTAAATAAACATGGTACACCCATTGAAAAACTTTCCATTATTATTTGGCCCCAACTTTCTGAGTAAGAGCAATAAAGATTTATATGCATACTTTTAATTAGATACAAAAAATTGGAGTGATTAAGGTGTTTATGTACTCTAAATTCAATTTTATCACTTTTCATGTAATTAAATTCATTCGGTTCTACAATATGAATAACTGAGTTCTCAATTAAAGAAGCCGCAGCAATTTGATGGTGACGATTTTTGTTAAAGGTACTGTTACCAAATATACCAATATGGATTTTGTCCTTTTCAATATTTAAATCAAATTCCTCTACGTCAGTTTTAAGTGGTGGAATTAGCCTGAATGTTTGAGCTTCAGTTTGTCTTTTGTACCAGAAGTCTAACCCATCTTTTACAATTCCAATTTTTGATATTAAACCTTGATTACTGTAATTAATTACTTTTTGCACTCTTTTCTGTCTACTTTGATTAGACGCTAGTTCTGCAAGTCCTCCATGAAAAATAACGCCGATTTCGAACTTTAAAAGTTTAAGGTTTTGTATCCAATTAAAACTATATTCTGCCTGACCTGAGAATATTATTAATCGAATACCGTTTTCTTGAAAGCATTTATTTAATCTTGATTTGTGATCATGTGATAAAAGTGAAATACTATTGTTTTGAGGAACAATCAAAACGTTATTAGGAAACATTCCTAAAGTTGCATTTTTTACGCCTAACCAGTTTGCTCCAGTATTATCAGCCGTAATTACCACTGATTTGTGGCTATTGGCAATTGAAATTTCTTTTACTTTTAGTAAAAGATCTGAAAATTCAGATTCGTCTATTAAAGGGACTTTTTTAGCTTTATTTATCAAGATACTTTTCCAATCCCTTGCCTTCAAGAACCTTTTTGAAAATCTTTTGCTCATCTTCACTTAAATTGTTTTGCCACTTATTATTTTTGTTATCCCCTGGATGATGATTAAGAAAGAACTTCAGGTTTCTGTCCATTTTTACATCAACAAAATCTAAAATTTTCTGTATGGTTCCAGATGTATTCGTAACCAAGTCAGAATAATTTAATTCAATATAATTTTCTGAAGGTATAGATTTTAATTCATTATTAATTTGGGTTACAAAAAACAACCATTGGTAAAGAGTAAAAGATAATGGGTTTTTATTGAGATCAGAAAATTCTTTTTGCCATTCTTTGGGCCATGCTGAAACCCAGTTCTCTTCTTCTTTACTCGTGTTAAAGTCTCCAGATTTTATTTTTTGATTATAAGAGTTGGCAACAGCTCTTCCATCTCTTACCAAATGAATTATTTTGGCATTAGGAAAGGCCTTTTTTATAAGTTGAACTCTTGGGAAATCAGTGTATTTAGATAAGAAAACGTTTTTACCTGTCTCCTTAAAAATAATGTCAACCGCATTTCTCACTTTTTTAATAGATCG
>JGI24539J26755_10000438_pt1 | contig 19631 bp, 15 predicted proteins | sample NorSeaMetagenome_2_FD_26755 | JGI IMG/M metagenome (IMG submission 26755) | reverse complement strand
AATGAAGAAAAGGTTAGACTTTCTCAGCATTGTAAATACTTTAAAGAAACACTTTCAATAGAAGGTGAAAAAGGAAAAAAGTTAGGATTTATCTCTCAGGAAATGGGAAGAGAAATTAACACTGTAGGTAGCAAAGCTAACGATGCTCAAATTCAGAAAACAGTTGTTTTAATGAAAGACAGTTTAGAAAAGATTAAAGAGCAAGTTTTAAACGTACTTTAATATGAGTGGAAAATTAATCATATTCTCGGCGCCTTCTGGGGCAGGAAAGACAACGATTGTTCATCATTTACTAAGTAAAAAGTTTGGACTTGAATTCTCAACATCTGCAACTACTCGTAAAAAAAGAGATGGCGAAGTTGATGCAAAAGATTACTATTATTTGTCCGTTGAAGATTTTAAAAATAAAATCAACGATAAGCAGTTTGTGGAATGGGAGGAAGTTTACACCGATAATTTTTATGGAACGCTAAGAAGTGAAGTAGAAAGAATTTGGGAAAAAGGGAATGATGTGATTTTTGATGTTGATGTTGACGGTGGTTTAAACCTCAAACACGCATTTGGTGAAAAAGCATTGGCCATTTTTGTAATGCCTCCATCATTGGATAAGCTAAGAACACGTTTAGAAGGTAGAGATACTGAAACACCTGAATCTGTAGACAGAAGAATGTCGAAAGCTCCCGCCGAAATTGAAAAATCGGTAGATTTCGATAAACTAATATTAAACGACTCTCTACCTGAAGCTTTTAAAAAGGCGGAAAACATGGTTAGAGAGTTTTTAAAAAGTAAATAAACTTTGATTAATCTAATATAGTTCGTGGGGAAAACTAAAAATGTAGGATTATACTTTGGGTCATTCAACCCCATACATGCGGGTCACTTAATGCTGGCTAACTACATGGTTGAATACACTGAAATTGACGAGTTATGGTTTGTTGTTTCTCCACAAAATCCGTTTAAAAAAGCAAATTCGCTATTATCAGAAATACACCGATTTGCAATGGTAGATAGAGCTATTGAAGATGATGACCGCTTTAAAGCATCAAAAATAGAATTCAAACTACCTAAACCCTCCTACACAACAGATACCTTAGCGCATTTGACGGAAAAATTTCCTTTAATTGAGTTTTCCCTAATTATGGGAGCAGATAATCTTACTAATTTACACAAATGGAAAAACGTAGATTTCTTAATTAAGAATCATATTATTTATGTTTATCCTCGACCAAACGCGAAACAAGGTGAATATCATGATCACCCGAACATTAAGTTAGTTGACGCACCTCAAATAGAAATTAGTGCAAGCTTTATACGTAAAGCTATTAGGGAAAAGAAAGATGTTTCTTGGTTTTTACCAAAAGGCGTAGCTCAGTATATTGAAGAAATGAACTTTTACAAAAAATAAGTATGAATATTCTAATTACAGGGGTTAGCTCGGGAATTGGGTGGGGTCTTGCTAAGCATTATCTAGAATTAGGACATACTGTTTTTGGGTTAAGTAGAAGAACACCTAAGGATCTTATTAAAAAAGCTAATTTTAACTTTGCTAAATGTGATTTGACAAATTTCAATACATCCTCCGAAATAATATCTCACTTAATCTCGGGGATTAAAACAATGGATTTAGTTATTTTAAATGCAGGCATACTTGGGCCTATTACTGATATGAAAATGCAGAAAATTAACAACCTCCAAGACGTGATGAATGTCAATGTATGGGCAAACAAGCCTGTTATAGATACTTTAATTAAAAACATTCCTAGTCTTGTGAAAGTTGTAGCAATTTCCTCAGGTGCCTCTATAAATGGAAATAAAGGTTGGGGCGGATATTCTATTTCGAAAGCGGCACTAAATATGCTCATTAAACTTTACGCTTCAGAAAACAAGAAGACACTATTTTATAGTTTAGCTCCGGGACTAGTAGATACAGCCATGCAGGATTATTTATGTGGAAACAAGTTAAATATTAACGATTTCCCAGCGCAAAAAAAGTTGAAATCAGCAAGAAACACAGCTAGTATGCCTCAGCCTGAAATAGCGGCTAAATCACTATCAAACGCCATTAAAAATCTAAACGATTATAATTCCGGTGAGTTTATTGACATCCGAAATCTATCAAAAGGAAAAGACCATATCTATTAAAGAAAACCACTTTGCTTTAACACTAAATAAAGTAACCAACGAAACAAGTGCTGTTAATACAATTTTAAATGAAGTAAAAAGATGCTCCAGTTGAATTTAACTGGCTTTTTTTATTGAGGGAAATTAAAAATATAATCAAAAAAAAAGCGAATCTTTCGATTCGCTTTTTTTAGTACCCGGAGCGGGACTTGAACCCGCACGACCGCAATAGTCACAGGATTTTAAGTCCTGCGTGTCTACCAATTCCACCATCCAGGCTTAATATGCTCAGAGCGAAAGACGGGATTCAAACCCGCGACCCTCACCTTGGCAAGGTGACGCTCTATCACTGAGCTACTTTCGCTTATAAATTCAAAGAATCCAATTTTTTCAATTGGGAGTGCAAATATAATCAAATCTAATTATTCTCACAATAGTAAATTCATTTTTTTTAAATTTACTTTCTATTCAGAAACTAAATCCTTTAATATCAATAGTTAAACTACTTAACACAATATTAACAAACCTGTTGTTTCTTTTCGTTTACAGCGCGCTATTCATTTTCTCAATGTGTAAACTGCAATCGAAAATGATGCCATAATCCCTTTACAATACTCATTTATATATTAATTGTAACCGATGTCACAACGATGGNAAATCACTAATTAAATATCTTTAATNNTTTCTTTTGAAAATAAATCTGCTCCGCGATTACCCTAAATCTACTACTTCTCCTAACGAAGTATAAAAAGCAAACCTCAACCCTATATAAAGCTCTAATTTCACTAAAGCCTTGATTTTACTAGTATNCATACCAATAATTATATTGTTTCTTCACCAATTCCATTTANGCCTTCTTAATTCGAGTCAAAATTCAGTTTAAAATTTAAGCTCAATTCTTATTCATTTTATATTACCTACCAGGAAGGAGTCAAAAAAAACAAACAGAGACACTTAAAATTAAATCTCTGACAACTTAAGCTATAAATGATTTTGCTTTTTCTAAAGCCAGAGATATCCCTGAGATATTCTTACCTCCAGCTGTAGCATAAAAAGGTTGGCCACCTCCACCGCCTTGTATTTCTTTTGCTAAATCACGAATAATCTGTCCCGCATTCAATCCCTTATCTTTTACTAAATTTTCACTTACTACAACCGTTAAATTAGGCTTACCGTTTATTTCAGCTCCTAAAACCATAAATAGGTTATCTATTTCAGACCGCATTTGAAAAGCTAAATCTTTAATTGCATCAGTAGAATCAAGATCAACTGTAGAGGCTAAAAAGTTCACTCCATTAACTTCAGTTACAGCAGAATTCAATTCAGATTTTAAGCCTTTTGCTTTATCTCTTACTAATCCCTCTACCTCTTTTTGAAGCTTTGTATTTTGAGAAAGCATACTTTCCAAATGCTTTTTAACATCCTTAGGGTTCTTCAATAACGCTCTAACGTCATTTAACAATGTTAATTCTTTATTTAAAAAATCCTCGGCCTTAGTTGATGTTATCGCCTCAATCCTTCTTACTCCAGCAGCAACGGCTGTTTCATTGGTGAAAATGACTTTCCCTATTTGAGAAGTTGAGGCAACGTGAGTACCTCCACATAATTCAATAGAATCTCCAAATTGAATCACTCTAACCTTATCACCGTACTTTTCACCGAATAAAGCCATAGCGCCTTGAGATTTTGCTTCATCTAAACTTGCAGCTCTATTTTCATTTAAATCATAATTTGAACGAATAGCATCATTCACTAAAACCTCAACTTCCCTAAGCTCTTCATCAGATACTTTTTGAAAGTGTGAGAAATCAAATCTTAAATTCTTATCGTTTACTAAAGATCCTTTTTGTTCAATATGCTCTCCAAGCACAATTCTTAACGCATGATGTAATAAATGGGTTGCTGAATGGTTTGCATTTGTAGCCGATCTTCTTGCCTTACTTACAGCTGCTTTATAAGTGGCTGATGGATCAGATGGTAATTGATTCATAAAATGAAGAATAACTCCATTTTCCTTTTTAGTGTCTTGAATTGGAAATTTATCTTCTCCTAAAAACAAAACTCCAGCATCTCCAATTTGTCCGCCACCTTCAGGATAAAATGGAGTTTGATCCAGTTCAACCTGAAACAAATCCTTTCCTTTAGCTCTAATCCCTCTATATCTTAATATTTTTGATTCTGTTTCTAAATTGTCGTATCCAACAAAAACACCTTCTCCTTTATTAACAACAACCCAGTCTTCAACTTCAATTACTGTAGCTTTCCTTGATCTTGCTTTTTGCTCTTCTAATGCAGCCTTAAAGCCTTTTTGATCAACAACTAGGTTTTGTTCTTTCGCCAACAATTCTGTTAAGTCAATTGGGAAACCAAAAGTGTCCAGTAACTCAAAGGCAAATTTGCCTTCGATTGTTTCGGTAACAGTTTTTGAATATACATTAAATTTCTCGATACCTTTTTCTAAGGTTCTTAAAAAGTTTTGTTCCTCTTCTTTAATTACTTTTTTTGCTAATTCTTGTTGTTTTGATAACTCAGGGAAAAACTCCCCCATTTGCTCACCTAAAACGTCAACTAGCTTATAAATAAAAGGCTCCGAAATATTTAATTTGGAATAACCATAACGAACAGCTCTTCTTAAAATCCTTCTGATAACATAACCGGCTCCTGTGTTTGAAGGCATCTGTCCATCAGTAATAGCAAAAGCGACTGCTCTTACATGGTCAGAAACAACTCTGATCGCAATATCAGTTTCACTTTTCTCTTGACTTGTGTATTTAACTCCACTTAATTCAACAACCTTATCAATCAAAGGAGTGAAAACATCTGAATCGTAATTAGATTGGACTCCTTGAAGTACCATTGCTAATCGCTCAAACCCCATTCCTGTATCAACATGTTGAGCTGGTAATTTTTCTAACTCTCCGCTAGCTAACCTATTAAATTCCATAAATACCAGATTCCAAACCTCAATAACTTGAGGATGGTCCATATTTACTAAATCAGCACCAGGTACTTTAGCTTTTTCTTCAGCGGAACGAATATCAATATGAATTTCAGAACAAGGCCCACAGGGTCCTGATGCTCCCATTTCCCAAAAGTTATCTTTTTTATTACCCATTAAAATTCTATCCTCCGCAACAATTTCTTTCCAGAAATCAAAAGCTTCTTTATCTAATTTTAATCCATCATTATCGGCTCCTTCAAAAACGGTGACATAAAGCCATTCCTTTTCAACTTTACACACCTCTGTTAAAAACTCCCAAGCCCATGAAATCGCTTCTTTCTTGAAGTAATCACCGAAACTCCAGTTTCCTAACATTTCAAACATCGTGTGATGATAAGTATCAACTCCTACTTCCTCTAAGTCGTTATGTTTTCCAGAAACTCTTAAACATTTCTGACTATTACATACTCTAGGGTATTTAACTTCGGCATTACCAAGAAACATATCTTTAAACTGATTCATTCCCGCATTAATAAACATTAATGTTGGATCATCTTTAACCACCATTGATGAAGATGCCATGAATTCATGTTCTTTATTTTTAAAGAACTCTAAAAAGCTTTTACGTATTTCCTTGGCTTTCATAACCTAATTTTAATAATCATTAACACTAGCCCAAACAGTACACAATTTGATTACCCAAACATTTGGTTATCTTTGTTTACTACTCCTAGCCATTTTTGAAAGGCAAAGGTAATAAATTATGAGCAAGACTAATTTTAAGTTTAACGATAAAACACTCGAATACGAAAAGGTAGAAGTTTCGTTGAAAGCCCGACTAAAAAAAGTAGGGTTACACTTGGGCGTTTCCATTGTTTTAGCCTTAGTTGTTATTATTGGCTCATACCCTTTAGTATCTCGCTATAGCCAGCATGAAAAGATGCAACAAATTCAGACTCTTGAATCTGAATACGCTGTAATGAATCAAAAAGTGAAAGAAATGGCTTCTCAATTACAAATTTTGAAGTTAAGAGATGATTCTGTTTATGCCGGTATTTTTGGTGTTTCACCAGTATCGAAGAGTTTACGATTAGGAGGAACTGGTGGAGTTGATGAATTTAAAAAGCTAAGAGGTTATAACAATAGCGAATTAATGTTAGCCTCAGCTAGACTCATAAAAGCGTTAGAAACTCAAGTGAAAATTCACAAACAAGGGTTTGATCGTATTACTAACCTTGCAAACACAAGATCAGAAAAACTTTCTCATGTGCCGGGTATTCAGCCTATTCACAACCATAATTTAATTAGAACAGCTTCTGGTTTTGGTATGAGAATGCACCCTGTATATAATGTCCCCAAACTACACTCAGGAATTGACTTCACTGCTAAAACAGGTACCGAAATATTCTCTACTGGAGATGGCGTTATTGAAAGAGTGACAAAGTCCTACACGGGATATGGAAAACACGTTGTTATCGATCATGGTTTCGGTTACAAAACCCTTTATGCTCATATGAGTGCCTTCAAAGTTAAGAAAGGACAAAAAGTAAAAAGAGGTGATGTTATTGGTGCTGTAGGAAACACAGGAACTTCAACTGGTCCACATTTACATTATGAAGTAATTCGAAATGGAAGAAAAATAGATCCTGCTAACTTCTTTTTTAATGACTTAAATTACGACCAATATCAAGAGATGCTTAAAATATCAACTCAAATCAACACCTCTCTTGATTAGGATTCTTAATCAAAAGAAGTGTTCCTTATTGAATTAACTTAATTTCTTTGTTATATTCGTTGTAATCTTAATTTACGCGCTGTGGCTTTCGACAATAACGATTCTTTAAAACTTTACTACTCCATTGGAGAAGCTGCTGAAATTCTTAACGTTAATACTTCCTTAATTCGATTTTGGGAAAAAGAGTTTCCCATTCTTAAACCTAAAAAAAACAAAAAAGGAAATCGTCAGTTTACAAAATACGATATTGAGAATTTAAAAATGATTTATCATCTAGTAAAAGAAAGAGGTTTCACACTTCAAGGTGCTAAAGAAAAACTAAAGAAAGGGAAAAGTAGCACCAAGAAAGAAGTTGATATCGTAGATTCTTTAGAGAAAGTAAAAAGCTTTTTACTAGACCTTAAAAAGGAATTGTAATTTTTAGATAAATTATAGTTTGACCCGGTTTATCCCTCTCAGCCCGAAAACAATATCGTTATAATTCTTTTTGCTAAAACAAGTTTTAAACGTTTAGTTTAAAGCAAGTACTGCAAAATATAGTTCTTTTACTTTTCAATATTTAACAACGTAAAAAAGCTCCTATTTTCCAATAGAAGCTTTTTGTTCTTGTATATAAACGCTTCTAACATTTAAAAGCAATATGTTTAACAAACTTAATTTATCTTAAAATAACCCGTTTATTTGAGCATCTATTTTAGAAATAACTTCTCCTAAATCTTCTTGATCAGTGGGGAAATGATTATTATCCACATCGATGATTAAAAGCTTTCCTTCATTGTACTCACTAATCCAAGCTTCATATCTTTCATTTAATCTATTCAAGTAATCCAAACGAATTGAAGTTTCGTATTCTCTTCCTCTTTTTTGAATATTGTCTACTAAATTAGGAACGCTAGAACGTAAGTAAATCAATAAATCAGGGGCCTTTACAAGGCTATTTGTCAAATCGAAAAGTTGAATGTAATTATCAAAATCTCTTTTCGACATTAAATTCATTGAATGTAAGTTGGGAGCGAAAATATAAGCGTCCTCATAAATAGTTCTATCCATTATTACATTCTTCCCACTTTCACGATAACGCATTACATTATTATACCTGTTTTGAAGAAAATAAATCTGAAGATTAAAAGACCATCTTTGCATGTCTTCGTAAAAATCGTTTAGGTACGGATTATCTTGGGTATCCTCAAAATGAGCCTCCCATCCATAATGTTTCGCTAAGAGTGATGTTAACGTTGTTTTACCTGCTCCGATGTTTCCAGCAACTGAAATTTGCATAATCTTCTAATTTATAAGTCCAATAATAATCAAAAAGTAGTTGACTTTAAAAGCTAAGATGATAAATATAAAACTTTTCTTTAGTAAGCAAGAACATCTTTTGCTTGTAATAGGCAAAATCAACAATGTTTTTCACCCCTAATGCTTGTTTTTTCTCATCTTTAAGGATTAAATCTTTAACGATCATTGAATCGTTTCGAATAAAAAGAATATTGTCTCCTTTAATTTGAAACTCTCCTTTAGCTTTAATTTTTATCGTTCTTAAATAACTTCCAAAAAAATCAAACTCTAATATACCTTTATTCGAGTCGCACAAGAACACTTTATTTCCACATTCCTTTAAACTAGTTATATCCCAGTTATGGTTTGTTAAGTTCATCAAATTTCCGGAAGACGAAATCATACTCAAATTCTTATCAAACTTTTTTAATTCCTGATTCACAGCATCAAATATCCAAAAATTATTATCTCTACTTACTCCCACTGCTTTAGATAACTCAATACCTAAATCATCTAAGTTTATTGTTGATGAAGCTTCAGACAGTGTTTTATCAAGAAATTGAATAGAATTTAGACTTTTGCTGAAAACCAGAATTTTAAGCATGTTTTGAGGCGCCACTAAATCCACCTCAATCACTTTACTATTAAAAGTAAATAATGTGTCCAAGTCACTGTTCAACTTTAATAAATGCTTTTGATTATTAATAGCGTAAAGATTACCCTCTTCGTCCAGTTCAAAGGATGAGAAGTTCGTAGGCACAACTTTTTCTTCTTGAATAACAGTTGCCTGAAATGCAAAAATACTTGTGAAAAATGTAAGTAAAATTAATTTCATGATTTAGAAAAATATAATACTCCTTCAACGTATTTTCGATCGTTGTTTAATCGCGGAACTTTATGCTGACCTCCTAATTTATTTTTACTCTTTAACCATTTATAGAAAGTTCCTTTAGGTACGCTTCTAACAATAGGCATTCCAAGAATCAGATTATTAAATCGTTTGGCCTCATAATCTGAATTTAAACTTTTCAAAGCATCATCTAAAAACGCCCTAAAAGAATTCAAATCGTTAGGCTTTCTATCAAACTCAATTAACCACTCATGGAAACCGTTTTGATTCTCTCTTAAATAACTTGGGGCAGCTGTCCATTCGTTTATTACTGCATTTGTTTTATCACACGCTATTTTAATTGCTTTTATTGCATTATCAATTACGACTTCCTCTCCAAAAGCATTCATAAAATGCTTTGTTCTACCGGTTATTCTTAATCGATAAGGATCAATTGAGGTAAACATTACAGTATCTCCTAATTGGTAACGCCATAACCCGGCATTAGTGGAAATAACCATTGCATACTCCTCATCAGTTTGCACGCTTTCCAAGCTTAATACTTTGGGGTCTTCTCGTTCCCATTGATCTTTAGGAATAAACTCATAAAATATTCCGTAGTCTAACATTAATAGAAAATCAGAAACACCCTTTTCATATTGAATCCCAAAAAACCCTTCACTTGCATTAAAAATTTCAAGATAATTTAACTTGGGGGCCAATTGCTTAAATCGTCCCTTAAAAGGATCAAAATTTACAGCCCCATGAATATACATTTCCAATTTAGGCCAAACTTCATTTAAATCATTGGCCCCGGTCTTTTGTAAAACTCGTTCAAATAAAATTTGTGTCCAGGAAGGAACCCCAGTTATAGATGTTATTTTTTCTTTAATAATCTCTTCGGCCATTCGTTCGATTTTCACCTCCCAATTCCCCATCAATGCTACGTCATTGCTAGGGGCTTGTTGACGCGTAACCCAAAAGGGCAAGTTCGAAATCAGGATAGCCGAAAGGTCTCCTACAATGGAGCCATTTATATTTGGATCCATCTGACTACTTCCGCCCATTAAAACGGTCTTGCCTGTAAAAACCTGAGTATCTTCATGCCAATTACAATATAATGACAACATGTCCTTCCCTGCCTTATAATGACAATCAAACAAAGACTCCTCACTTACAGGTATGAACTTACTTTTATCTTCAGTTGTTCCGGAAGATTGAGCAAACCATTTAATATCTGAGGGCCACATGATATTTTTCTCACCCTTTTTTGCTCGAAAAATATCAGGCTTTATACTTTCATAAGTTTGTAATGGTATTCTATTTTTAAATTCTTCGTAGCTATTTATTGACTCAAAATCATATTGCCTACCCCATTCTGTATTAGAGGCTATTTTCAAAAGGTTGCTTAAACAATCTCCTTGAACTTCATGAGGGAATTTTAAAAACAACTCCATTTGATGAAATCGCTTCTTCATTCTCCAAGTTATTAACGAGTTTAAAAATGCCATAAAGAAATAATCAAATTAAAAATAATCTAATTTTACTAGCCAATTACTACTTAATTGAAATTACAAATGGCAATCGCACTTGAGGCGTCTGAAATGTTTTGAAAAAATCAGGATTTTGAATCATGTAATTGTAGTTCGCAAATGGCTCAGGTAATCTAACCTCATGATTGGAAAAATGTTTAACAACTTGCTCAATAGGAGATAGAATTTTTGGTAATTCAACCAGTTTGTATGTTTTAATATTTGCCGCTTTTTTTGCCGTTTCAATCGCCATATTAAGCCCCCCAATAGAATCAACTAACCCATTTTCTTTTGCTTGCCTACCAGTCCAAACTCTTCCTGAAGCTAATTTTTGAACTTCTTTTTTACTTAAGTCTCTCCCTTTAGCTACTCTATCAAGAAAAACATCATACACTTTGTTTATTCCCAATTGAACCCTAGCTTTTTCTTTTGTTGTTAAAGAGCGATCAAAAGATGGGAAATCACTCATTTTATGCGTTTTCACTTTTTCAACATTAACCCCTATCTTTTTGGTTAATTCTGAAACGTTGAACATTAATCCAAACACACCAATCGAACCAGTTATCGTGTTGTTTTCAGCAAATATTATATCACCAGCAGTGGCCATATAATAGCCTCCTGAAGCGGCTACATTGCCCATACTAATGATAACAGGTACTTTTTCTTGGATTAATTTAATCTTTCTCCATAATTCTTCAGATGCTTTAGCGCTACCTCCCGGAGAGTTAATTCGAAGAACCATCGCCTTAACTGATTTATCCTTTAAAATGTCGTCAAATATTTTTCCATATTGAAATCCACTGATGTCAGATTCTGAAGGCATATCTATAATGCTACCTTCAGCATTAACAAGAACAAGTTTGTCATCCGCAAATGAAGTAGGTGGATTTGCATTAATTAACTGTTTTACTGAAATATATTCCTCTTTACCAGAAAGCAATTTATTAAAAACATTTTTAACTTCGTCTTCGTATTTAATTGCATCAACAAATCCATAACTTAAGGCTTCTTCTGGAATTAAAACACCCAATTCATTAGCTATAAATTCCAGGTTTTTTTTGGAGATACCGCGGCTTTCTTCTATGTCCTTACAAACATTCATCCAAACATCAGTAAGTAGCTCTTTTACCTGATACTCATTTTCACTACTGATTGAATCCATAATAAACGGTTCTATGGCACTTTTAAATTTACCTACCCTGATCGGTTCCGCCTTTACCCCTATTTTGCCAAGCATTGATTTAAAATATAGCAACTGCGCACCAATACCTTTCCACTCGAACCCAGTCATATTCCCAAGATAAATTGAATCTGCAACGGATGATAAATGATATCCAATTTGAGACATTTCAGTGGAATAAGAAATAATCTTTCGTCCAGATTTTTTAAATTCTAGTAAGGATCTTCGTAAGCTTTCAATATTTGCCAAACTTCCATCAACAGATCCAACCTCTAAATAAATAGCTTTTATTAGCGTATCCAAAATAGCAAGTTGAATCGCTTTTTCGATGGCTTGGTTATTTGATTGGTAATTTGATTCTTTAAATATTTCTGTGCCTTCTGATTGGTCCTTTAAATGACCATTGACTTTAATGTGCAATATAGAATTATCACCAACTTCAAAATCATCACCTCCTGAAACAAGCGAAATAAAAATAATTAAAACAGTGATTACACTAAAAAACACTAAACTTATAAGATTAGCGAAGAGGTTTCTTAAAAAATGCATGTTAAGAATTTTAAACAAAATTAAGATTAAATGTAATTAATACATAGTAAAATTACACGAACGGTTTAAACAATGAAAAATCAGGTATACTTAGGTTTAGGAACAAACCTTGGAAATAAGCTAGAAAACCTTTACAAAACTATTGATGTGCTTTCTCAAAACGTGGGAATCGTTACAAATAAATCGTTGATATATCAATCAGAGCCTTGGGGTTTCGAAGCAAAGGATTCATTTTACAATATGGTAATTGAAATAGAAACATCCTTTTCTGCTGATCAACTTTTAATTGAAACTCAAAAGATTGAAACAATAATAGGAAGAAAAGTGAAAACTAAAGTGGGCTACGAATCAAGATTAATTGATATTGATATTTTATTATACGGTAATGTAACGATAGATAAACCTTTATTAAAAATTCCTCACTTATTAAATAAAGAACGATTATTTGTTTTACAACCTTTACTAGAAGTTTTAAACCCCTATTCTATTTTTAAAATTGAATATGACCATCAGTTAAAAACAGCTTTTAAACTAAAAAAACTCAAAAAAGTAGAACATTTGTAACAAAACACCGTATTCTTGTTCTTAATCAAGAAAATAAATGTTTAACATGTCGAAGAATAAGTAAAATCTATTTATCATTGTATTAAATTAGAAATTAAAGCAATTTATATTTTATAACTATTATGAAAATTACAAAATCAATTTTTGGATGCGGAATGGCATTAGCCTTATCAGCTGGTGTTGCTAACGCTCAAGACGATTCTGCTGAGAAAACTCAGCTTCCAATTTGGATGGAGAACGTATATTTAGGAGGATCTATTGGTGCTACTACAACTATTACTGATGTAAAGCAATATGATCTGTACCCCGTAAGAAAATACAGAAATGAGATTGGTTTTGGGGGTGATGGTTTTATTGGTTACACTGTCAATTCAGCTTTTTCTGTTGAAGGACGATTAGCTGGTATAGGAATTAATGGTACAAACAGAGCTAATAACGAGTGGTTTACTGGTGGTGGTTTAGAGTCGAGTTTAAACTTAAAAGTAAATTTCACGAATTTATTCTTTACTGGTGCTAAAAAAGGATCTGGAAAAATTGCAGTGAGCGGTTATGCTGGAGCAGGTTTGTTCATGTTTAGATCCAGACTTTATTTACTAAACGAAGGAACTACGCCATCTGAAAGTGTAAAATCTGATAATGGTGTTTTGGTTGGTTTTGAAAATGACTTTGAAACTAAAAGTGAGCGAACTCAAGAAATTTCTATTCCAATAGGAATTCAAGTTGCATATAAAATAACCAATCAAGTTGATGTTTTCTTTGATCAAAGAATTGGACTTGTTCAAACGGATAAATTAGATGCTAAAGTAGGTGGTACTTCTCCTGGAGAATTTTACACTTATACTGCTTTGGGGTTAAATTATAAATTATCTGACAAACAATGGTTAAGACCAGAAGATGAATTTAACGATAAGCTTGCTAGAGTTGATTCAATCTTAGAAGGTTTCGTTGACACTGACAAAGATGGTGTAATGGATAATTACGATAAAGACAACAAGACTCCTGAAGGTGCTAAAACTACTGGAGACGGTATGGCAATGGATACCGATGGTGATGGTGTTGCTGATTATGTTGACCAAGAAAGATTATCTATCTGTACTGAAGTTGATGAAAATGGTGTTGCTTTAGATACTGATGGTGATAATGTTCCTAACTGTAAGGATTCTGAACCAAATACTGAAGCGGGTGCTCAAGTTGATGTTACAGGAAAGGCTATTTCTGCTCTAGCTGGATTAACTACAAGCGATAATGCTTCAACTGACGCAGGTTTACCTTCTGTATATTTCGCAATGTCATCTACAAAGCTAGGATACGAAAACTACAATGCTTTAACAGAAGTTGCTAAATTCTTGAAAAAGAACAAAGGAATTAAATTAACTGTAGTTGGTCACACTGACGCAACAGGTTCTGAAGATTTCAATAAGAAATTAGGAACTAAAAGAGCACAGGCTGTAATCGATCATCTAGTTAAGATTTATGGTATTGATGCTTCTAACTTAACAGCATCGTCTGAAGGTTCTTCAAACGGAATTGCTTTAGCTAAAGCTGCTAAAGCTAACAGAAGAGTTGATTTCTTATTCACAAAATAAGATTAGTTCTATAAACAAAAAGCCCTTCGAAATTCGGAGGGCTTTTTTTGCTTAATACTTTTCTATAAAAAAGTCAATTAAATTAGTAAAAATTAACAATTGCTATGCAATGTAAGAGGTTATTTAATATTTAAACATATTTACTAAAGCTAAAGAACAAGCTACTATCTCACCTAGTCAACTAGGTGCAATACGGATTTAAACAACAGCCTATATTTAACTTTTTTGAAAGCTTTGTGCAATACTCCAAAGAATTTGGCGCAACTAAAATAGATTAAAAGCATACGATTTTAATAAGCCCACATTAGCTTTTAATGACAATAAAATACAACACTAAAGGAGTGCTAAGTTAATGGGTACTTTTTTCAACTCCTTTTTAGCGTTGGTTTAATAGTTTGAATGATTCCCAAATTACAATACCGGCACAAACGCCAACATTTAAGGAATGTTTAGTGCCAAATTGTGGAATTTCAATACAAACATCACTCTGATCGATTGTTGTTTGTTCTACTCCGGACACCTCATTACCCATAATAATAGCCAGTTTTTTAATCGGTAAGTTTGCTATTTTATGGATATCAGTAGAGCCTTCTGTTTGTTCTATTGAGCCGATAAAGAAATCATTTGCTTTCAATTTGTCTATCATTTCTTGAGAAGTATCAAAATACTCCCAAACAACAGATTCCGTTGCACCTAAAGCTGTTTTTTGTATTTCTCGATGTGGTGGTTTTGCAGTTATACCAATTAGGTAAATAGCTTCCACTTTAAAGGCGTCTGAGGTTCTAAAGATGGTTCCTACATTATTTAAGCTTCTGATATTCTCTAACACAACAATTAAGGGAATCTTTTCTTGTACTTTAAACTCAGAAACAGAAACTCTATTTAACTCATCTAATTTTAACTTTCTCATCATAAAGCTTTTACGTACCCACTTAATCTGCGACGTGTTTTCAACAGCTGTGCATATCTATTCGACTTAATTAACTAGCTTAATCATGGCGTTTATTACCTTTAAACAAACTCTTTTTTGTGGCTATAAAATCAAATCAAACAAAGTCTAAAGATACGCCATTGATGCGTCAATTCAACGAAATCAAAACAAAGTATCCTGATGCTATGTTATTGTTTCGAGTTGGGGATTTTTACGAGACCTTTAATGACGATGCCCGTAAAGCCTCAAAGATACTAGGAATTGTTCTTACTAAGCGTGCGAATGGTTCTGCAGATGATGCATTAGCAGGCTTTCCCCATCATTCATTAGACACGTATCTACCTAAATTAGTTAGAGCTGGTATCAGAGTAGCAGTATGCGATCAGCTTGAAGATCCAAAAGCAACTAAAGGTATTGTAAAGAGAGGTGTTACTGATTTGGTAACTCCAGGAATTGCCATGCATGATCAGGTATTAGAACGAAAAGAGAATAATTTTTTAGGTTCTATCCATTTTGAAAATAAAAGAGCAGGTATAGCACTTTTAGATATTTCAACAGGAGAGTTTTTAGTAGCAGAAGGAACAATAGAATATATTAAAAAGATCATTGACAACTTCTCACCTACTGAAGTTCTTTTTGATAAATCGAAATACAATTTATTTTCGGAAAGTTTTGGATCCAAATTCTATACTTATGGTTTAGATGAATGGGTATTTAACCTCGACTTTGCAAAAGATAAAATACAAGGTCAATTTGATCTTAAATCGCTAAAAGGTTTTGGTATTGAAAAGTTAAACTTAGCCACTACAGCAGCAGGAGTGATTCTTCATTACCTTGGGGAAACATTAAACAACAAAACTTCTCACATACGTGGAATAGCTCGAATTGAACAAGACGATTACGTATGGCTTGATAACTTCACGATAAAGAGTTTAGAATTAGTGTCATCTGATCATCCTGACGCAATAACGCTATTAAATGTGATTGATCAAACGATCACTCCAATGGGTGGAAGAATGTTACGAAAGTGGTTAATACTGCCTTTAAAAGATATTAAAGGGATTGAAAACAGACATAATATTGTAGAAGGCTTTCTTAACACCGGCAAAATAATGTGTCCAATTCAGGAATTACTTTCTGAATTTGGTGATATCGAACGAATAATTTCAAAAATTGCAGTTGGGAAAGTCTCTCCAAAAGAACTAATTGTATTAAAAGATTCAATTATTGCAGCCAATAAAATTGTTGAAATAACAAAAACCGACAAAGTCGTAAATGTTCTTACAAAAGACATTTTCTCTTTGGAACAAGTTATTCGAAAAATTGAAGATGAGATATATCCAGATGCCCCAGCTGTAATAGGGAAAGGACGTTTAATTGCCGATGGAGTTGATGCTAAACTTGATGAGTTTAGAGAAATTTCTAACAACGGAAAAGGCATTCTACTAAATCTTCAAAAAACTGAAAGTGAAAAAACAGCTATTCCTTCTTTAAAAATTGCTTTTAACAATGTTTTCGGATATTATTTAGAGGTTCGAAATGCACATAAGGACAAAGTTCCTCAGGAGTGGATAAGAAAACAAACTTTAGTAAATGCGGAAAGATATATTACCCAAGAATTAAAGGAATTAGAAACTAAAATTTTATCCGCAGAAGATAATATAAGTATACTTGAGGCTAAGGTATTTAAAGCTATTGTAGAATTTATTTGTGAATTCTTACCTCAACTACAACATAATGCTAAAAAAATTGCCGAATTAGATTGCTTACTTTCATTTGCTCAAATAGCTAATGATTTTGACTATTCTAGACCGATAATTAACGATTCGCTTATCATTGATATTAAAGAAGGAAGACATCCGGTTATTGAAAGAAATTTACCTGTTGGACAAGAGTATGTTGCAAATGATTTATATCTAGATAGTTCTACCCAGCAAATAATAATGGTAACCGGACCCAATATGTCCGGTAAATCAGCTCTTTTACGACAGACAGCATTAATAACGTTAATGGCTCAAATGGGTAGTTTCGTTCCCGCTAAAAAAGCAGTATTGGGTTATGTTGATCGTGTTTTCACAAGAGTTGGAGCCTCTGATAATATATCTACAGGAGAGTCTACTTTTATGGTAGAGATGAATGAAACATCTAATATATTAAATAATCTTTCTGAAAGAAGTTTAATCTTACTCGATGAGATTGGTAGAGGAACCAGTACTTATGATGGTGTTTCAATTGCTTGGGCAATTAGTGAATACTTGCATGAATACCCTTTATTTAAGGCTAAAACACTTTTTGCAACACACTATCATGAGTTAAATAAAATGACAGAGCAATTCCCTCGCATTAAAAACTTTAATGTTTCTGTAAAAGAGGTTGCGAATAAAATCTTATTTATGCGAAAACTTGTTGAAGGAGGAAGTGAACACTCTTTTGGGATTCATGTTGCAAAACTTGCAGGAATGCCAAATAGCGTTGTAAATAGAGCGAATGATGTATTGGCCGTTCTCGAAAATAATAGCAGAGGAGAAAATAATTCGCAAAATCAAAAGAAAGAAATCAAAACAAGTAAAAAGGCACTCTCTAAAACATCCGACAAAGGTGTTCAATTAAGCTTTTTCCAGCTAGATGACCCTGTGTTGGAGCAAATCAGAGATGAAATAAAAAATTTAGATATCAATACGCTTACACCAGTAGAGGCGTTGATGAAGCTAAATGAAATTAAAAAATACGTTGGAGGATAATAGCCCTAGTAATTATAAATTTCAACTCCAATTAACCTATAAATAGAACAAATATTAACAAAAGCTGTTCGTGAAAAGATTATTCATCCCAGATACAAATGTTAAATGAACAAATCCTGTTAAAGTTTTAACGACAAATAATCACTACAAGATCAATAACGATTCTTAAAATTCTATCTCCAATTCCTAAATTTTAGTCATCCTAAAAATAGATTTTACATTTAAGCAAATCTAACTAAGGTTTAAAAATGATAGAATGACAATAATCAAGACAAAATACTAATTTTACTATTTAACAACTAGTTTCTGACTAACATTATTAATTCTAAGGATATAAAATCCATCTGATAATTGAGAAATATTTACCTCGTGAATATGAGATCCGGTATTTAACAATCCTAAATCGTTTTGTAATACTAAGGTACCTAACGAATTGTAAATTTTCAAGTCAACTTGATTAGTCTTCATTAGTTTAAAATTTAACTGAGTTGATTTCTTAGCAGGGTTAGGAAAGATTGCAACGCCTTCTATAAACCCATCTATTTCATTAACTGACAAAACTGTTGTTGTTAATTTGTAAGCCACTTGAATATGTTCTACAGGGAAGCCTGGATTTTGAATTACCCCAGGAATCAAATTTGAAGCAAATAAACCAAAATTATATCTTGTTGAAACATCATTTATATATGAACAAAACCCTGCATTTTCAGACCAAATCATTTTAGGTGATTCTCCTGTAACTTGTTCTCTTGCTAACATCATAAAATCGTTATAATTCGAAAGTGTATCATTATTAGCTTTCCATTCATAACCTGGTTTAAAGCGAATGTAAACGCCATATCTATCACCAGAAGCTACAGAATCATTAACGTCAATAATTAACTCTTTAATCTTTACATCATAAGTAGAATCATTTACAGTTAATAATATTGTATCGGTTCTAAAAACTTGATCACTCACGATAGCGTCTGTTGTTCCGGTATGTTTGATTGACATATGCTTAAACTCTCCGTCATCATACTCACTATTTCCGTTAATATCGAAATAAGAAGTTAAAGGTTCACTTTTTAAAAAGTCTATTAAAACCGTATCAATACAAGATGTGTTAGAGTTTCGAATATATAGGTAAGGGATTAGAACCGAATCAACTACTGTATCCCCCCATTCATCTAACCAGCCACTTGGCGTTCTAGAAGGGTTAATTACATCGGCTAAACCATGTATACTGGCAAATATAGGTTGGTTAGAAAGTTGATCAAAACCCCAAATTATTGTTGAATCTGGAAAAATAGAAACTGGAAATAAAATTCCATTTGGAATTTCGCCAACCTCAACTAAATTAGAGGCAAGATTAAACCACATATCACCATAGGATCGGATTTGTAATTTGCCTGAAATCTGATTCAAATCAACTTTTAAACCTTCCCTAATTGTTAAGTTATTAAACTCTAAATTCAAAGGAACCTGTCCAAAAGTCACTCTTGTAAAAAGAACCAAAACTAAATAAATTCCAAACCTTTTCATAAAATAGATTGAAGTATAATACGATATAATTATTTAAAAATCAGTCGCTAAGGATAAATAAAGCTGTCGGCCTTGATTCACGCCATCTTCAACTCCCCAAGCCCAATCAACACGAATAAA
>JGI24539J26755_10000434_pt1 | contig 19687 bp, 20 predicted proteins | sample NorSeaMetagenome_2_FD_26755 | JGI IMG/M metagenome (IMG submission 26755) | reverse complement strand
TGCTTCTCATAATTTAAATGGGCCTGTTTGTGTTAGATTCCCAAGAGGCAAGTCATCAGTTGAAGATTTTGTTACAAATGATGAAATTGAAATTGGAAAAGCTCATATTATAAGAACTGGTATTGATATTGTAATTTTTGCTTTTGGAAATATGCTAGAGCCATCAATGATTGCTGCAGAAGAGGTTAATGCAACTGTTATTGATATGAGATTTATTAAACCTTTGGATGAAAAATTAATTATTGAACTTGCAAGTGTTAATAAAAAACTGATTTCAATTGAAGATAATGCAATTTCTGGTGGTGCTGGAAGTGCAATCAATGAAGTGCTTCAAAAGAATAGTATCAAAACGCCACTCCATATCCTTGGTGTTCCAGATTTTGTTACAGAGCATGGATCGCAAAAAGAGCTTTATGAGCTTTATGGCTTAAACGCCAAACACATTATCAAGGTTTGTAAAAGTTAATGAAAAAGATTTTTAAAAAATACAGTCTTAAACCTGAGCAAGTTAATCTAGGATGGTTCAATAAATATTTACATAAAGAAGTAATATGGAAATGGAATAAGCAAACAATCTCTAGAGCATTTGCTATTGGACTCTTTTGTGCATTTATTCCTCTCCCAATGCATACATTATTAGCAGGAATTTTAGCTATAGCTTTCTCCGCAAATATTTTACTTGCAATGTTTTTAGTTTGGATAAATAATCCAATTACAATGGTTCCAATTTATTTCTTTGAGTATAAATTAGGCTCCTCAATTATTGGTATTGAAATGGACCCTAATATCAATTTTTCTCTAAATTATTTTATTGATAATCTTGCAACTGCAACATTTGCAATTTGGGCTGGAGGAATAATTGTATCTTCCTTAATCGGAATTATTGGATATGCGTGTATTATCTCTATTTATAAATATAAGGCATTAAAAAGACTTAAACATTGGAAATAGGGATGTGCCTTCTTATATTGGCCTCAAGTGTGTCAACTAAGGATTTATTATCAACCTTACTGTGAGTTTTTCCATCAATATATAGTAAATTTGGTGAACCGCCTGTTACTCCAACACTAACCTCTTTAGCCTCGCCAGGCCCATTAACAACGCAACCAATGACAGCTACATCAATTGGATCAGTAATATCCTCTAAGCGTGACTCAAGCTCATTTACTACTGAAATAACATCAAATTTTTGTCTTGAGCACGATGGGCATGCAATTAAATTAACACCTTTTTTTCTTAAGTTGAGTGATTTTAAGATATCAAAGCCAACCTTTATTTCATCAACTGGATCTGAAGCAAGTGAGACCCTAATAGTGTCTCCAATACCTTCACTTAATAAAATCCCCATTCCAATTGATGATTTAACTGCCCCAGAACGAAATGATCCAGCTTCAGTTATACCTAAATGCAGAGGATTATCAATCTGTGAAGCCAATTGTTGATATGCAAATACTGTCATGAAAACCTCAGAAGCTTTAAGCGAGACCTTATAGTTATTAAAATCCAGTTTATCAAGTATATCAATATGCCTAAAAGCAGACTCCACCATAGCCTCTGGGGTGGGCTCAGTATATTTTTTTTGTAAATCTTTTTCTAAGGAACCAGCATTAACGCCAACACGTATTGGTATTCCATTATCTTTTGCTGCTGCAACAACCTCTCTAATTCTATCTTCTTTACCAATATTTCCTGGATTAATACGTAAGCAATCTGCTCCATATTTAGCTACCTTTAAAGCGATCTTATAATCAAAATGAATATCGGTAATTAATGGAACATTAACATTTTTTTTAATTTTTTTGAAAGCTTCAGCAGCCGCCATAGTTGGTATTGAAACTCTGACCAAATCAGCTCCTGCATTCTCAAGAGAGAGTATTTGTGAAACTGTAGATTCAACATCACAAGTATCTGTATTTGTCATACTTTGAACACTAATTGGTGCGCCACCACCAATAGCTACGTCGCCTACAAATATCTGCCGAGAAACTCTTCTTTTAATTTTGTGTGTTTGTTTCATAGGTACTTATAACTTCATCAAGGTTTTCAGTTTTACTCTCAGCGTTTGGTATTGAAATTGATTCATCAGAGTCGCCAATAACAGTAGTATCTTGAGTTTCAACTAAAGAACTAGGCTTGCTAATAATTATTGATTTTGACTTACTTTTACCTAGATCTATATCTTGAAAATAATACCAGATACTACCAAAAATTAAAAAAAACAAAAATAGCCAAATTAACCTACTAAGAATTGGCTTCCTCTTTCTAGGATAGTAATTGATTCCGTCCAACATTTCGTCTACTCTTATCTAATACTTTACCAGCAAGTTGACCACAGGCTGCATCAACATCATCACCCCTAGTTCGCCTTGTTGTCGTTCTGATACCAGAACGAAATAAAACATCTTGGAATTTATCAATAGTACTCTCTTTTGAAGTCTGATATTTAGTTTCTGGGAATGGATTAAAAGGGATTAAATTTACCTTAGCTGATTCGCCTTTAAACCAATAATTTAGGAGTTTTGAAAGAGATCGAGCATGCTCAATAGAATCATTAACTCCTTCAAGCATAACATATTCAAACAATACATGTCTCTCTTGAGTCCCAGCATTTAAATAATAATGACAGGCCTTCATTAACTCTTTAATTGGATATTTTTGATTAATTGGAACGAGGACATCTCTTAATTCATCATTAGAAGCATGCAAAGAAATAGCCAGACTTACTGGCACCTTATCTGACATTCTCAATAATGCGGGAACGATACCCGAAGATGAAACAGTCACTCGCCTTCTAGAAAGTCCAAAGGCCCAATCATCTAATAAAAGCTCACAAGCATCATATACTGGGCTTTCATTAAGTAAAGGCTCGCCCATTCCCATAAATACAACATTAGAAATACGTTTGTTTGATTCTCTTAGATGGTTCTGAGCAATTAATACTTGTGCAATTATTTCATATGACTTTAAATTTCGGTTAAAACCTTGATATCCAGTCGAACAAAAAGTACAAGCAAGTGCACAGCCAACCTGGGAAGAAATACACAATGTCCCTCTGTCTTTTTGAGGAATATAAACTGTTTCAATATGATTTTCTTCACCGAGCTTAATTACCCACTTGATAACACCATCTTTTGAGTTATTTATGGAGACAACCTCTGGCAATTCTAAAGATGCTATTGCACTAAGTTTTTGTCTCAAATCCTTTGAGAAGTTATGCATATCATCAAAATTACTTGCACCTTGATGATAAATCCACTGCATAATTTGCTTTGTACGAAAGGGTTTTTCGTCTAAGTCAGAAAAAAACTTTTTAAACTGTTCTTGAGTGAGACCTAATAAGTTTTGTTTTTCTAACATATAAAGAAATTATCTCTAGTTAATTATCTAGTTCTTGGGCAAACACCATCTTCACCAAAGAAGTAAGCTATTTCAATAGCAGCATTTTCTTGAGANTCTGAACCATGGACTGCATTCTCATCNAAGGATTCTGCNAAATCAGCTCTAATAGTTCCAGAATCAGCTTCTTTTGGATTAGTAGCNCCCATTATTTCNCGATGCTTAGAAACTGCATTCTCACCTTCAAGTACCTGAATCATTACTGGTCCAGAGGTCATAAAACTCATTAAATCATTAAAAAAAGGTCTATCTTGATGCACAGCATAAAAGCCTCCAGCCATGTCCTTATCCAAATGAATCATTTTGGATGCAACAATTTTAAAACCAGCATTTTCAAATCGTGAATATATTTCACCAATTACATTCTTAGCTACTGCGTCTGGCTTAATTATTGATAAAGTTCGTTCCATGAATATCCTCCAAATACNTAAAAAGCGGCTATTTTACCATGTGGATTAATATTTCTTCAGTTTAGAAATAAAAACNATTAACTTCTAACAAAATAGTTATTAGCTTATTTATTTTTTTAAAGCTCTTTGACGCCTATAGTAGTCAAATAAATCATAAACTCTAAAGTAAATCGTTGCTAATGGNAGAAACCAAGGTATTCCAAAGTAATAAGGGCGAGTTTGAAGAGATATTTCTTCAAAGACAGTAACTCTTTTTTCTGGATTTAAAATTTTTAAAGCAGCTTTATGACCAAGATATGGTGCCATAGCAACCCCATTCCCACAGTATCCTAAGGCTGCATAAACACCATCATTACAATCAAGACTTGGTAGCTTACTATAATTAAATCCAGTGAATCCAGTCCAACAATGACTAATCTTCACTGTTTCTAAGCTAGGGAAAATTTCCAACAACATCTTTCTAATAATTGGTAATGCTTCTTCAGCAGATACAGCGTGCATTGCAGCTCTAGTGCCAAGCATAATTCTGCGACCACATGGAGTTGGACGATAGTAGCAGTATCTTTTTCTAGTTTCTACTATACAATTCGAACCAGGCAAGAGTGCCTGGACTTTTTCAACACCAATGTCTTCAGTAGTAATTATAAAACTTGGAACTGGCAGAACTCTTCTAGCTAAGTATTTGGAAAGATTATTACGAGTATATCCATTCGTAGCCATCAGAACATCACTACATAAAATTGATCCTTTTTTAGTAGATATCTTAAATGCATTATGTTTAGCATTAGATTCACGTTTCACATCAAATACTTCAGACTCTCCATAGACTTTCGCACCTGCTTTAATAGCAAGCTGAAGTAATCCATAATGAAATTTTCTGGGCTGAACAGCACCATGATCATTAAAGAGCTGTCCTCCAAAGTATAAATCAGTTTTAATGGATTCAGGCATCTTTTCAGAGTTAATCATATTTGAATTAAAGTTCTCGATAGATTGCAATTTTTTTAAATTACTTGACATATCAATCTGGTCTTTAGGTAACCATGCTGTTCTTAATCGACCGCATAATTGTAATTCACATTCTATTTTATTTTCTTGAATTAAGTTAGTGGTAAAAGCTAAAGAGGCATTCGCCTCTTGATGTAATTGAGAAGCTATCTTTGGACCATATTGACGAGTTGCATCATCTGTTGAAACTTTATGACCTGATCCTAGCATTCCACCATTTCTAGTACTTGCACCATAACCAATAGCTGCAGAATCAACTACTATTACACTTTTACCTGCTTTTGATAATGTTAGTGCAGCACTTAGACCTGTAAAGCCAGCACCAATAACAACAACATCAGATGAAGAAGGAAATTCTTTTTCATTTTTAAATTGCGGTTGCTCATCCCACCAGTAAGGAGAAAATTTGGTCATAACTTTCCATTTAAACTCGTTCTAAAAAAACTCACCACTCTATCAGAAAACTCCTGAGAATACATATACTTTATATCAGAATGCCCGGCATCTTCTGGAAACCAAGTAAGTAAATTAGCATTTTTTTGGGCACCAAGAATTTTCATGTCAATAGTGTGATGAGGCAATACTCTTGTATCAGCAGTTCCATGCATAGCAAAAATTGGCCTATTCATATGATTTATAAACGCTAGTTTAGGTGATAACTCTAAAAAGTCTTCATTACCAAATATTTCAGCCGCCCAAATTGCTCCCTGAGCTAACCATGTTGGATAGCCCTCTCTTTGAAGCTCTTCTTTAATTATTATATTAAGGTCAAGATAGCCATTGTCTAGAACCAAGGATTGAATTCGTTTATCCATTCCAAAAGCTATAGCTGCAGTTGCTGCCCCCATAGAATCTCCATAAATCCCAATACTTTTATTGTTGAAGCCTTGTTCTTTAATAAGCCAATCTACACTTGCAATAACATCTTTATATTCCTTAGTACCAAGACTTACCTTGCCATCTTCAATGGTTGATTTACCATGATCTCTCAAATCAAATAACAAGACATTAAANCCANTNNGANTCAACATACCCGCAACTAACAACATATCAGGATCAAACTTGCTAATTCTAAGCCCATGTGTAACCATAATTACTGGAGCATCTCCAGGACCTTCTTTACTTATNGGAATCCACCAAGCATCAATTTGAATNCCTTCATCTCCACCCTTGAATTGCTTATGCTCCCAATATTGAACAGCAAATTTTTCAAATGGAAAGTTTGATATTTCTTCATTATCTTTAAAACTACTGGGAGTATTCTCACAGTTATTTGCGCATCCTGGTTCAGCTCTTGCGAGTGTTGAATATATAAAATAACCAATACCAATATATGTTGAAGCTAATAAAACAATAATTATTAAAAGAATTGAAATTAACTTAATATTAAAATTATTCATTTTGTTTGAGCGATAAAAAAAGGCGCCTAGGCGCCTTAATTTAACTGTCTATAAAGCTTTTTTAATTACAAGCTTCTTTCAATGCTTTACCAGCTTTAAAAGCTGCAACGTTTGAAGCTTTAATTTGAATTGTTGCTCCAGTTTGTGGGTTACGACCAGTACGAGCTGCGCGACTTCTGACAACGAAGCTACCGAAACCAGTAAGTTGAACACCATCACCACTAGCCATTGCTGAAGTAATAGCACCAGTTGTTGCATTTAAAGCTCTTGCTGCATCAGCCTTTGATAAGTTAGCACCTGAAGCAATTGCATCTATTAATTCTGATTTATTCATTTTAATTCTCTCCAATAAAAGTTTGTTAAAAAAAAAGATGAAGCGAAAGAGGTTATTTTTTATACCTGTTTCAGGAGGAAAGAATCATAAGAAACAATCTGCCTCCAACGCCTGATCTAGTGGTTATTGTACTATCAAAATAAAGTTGTTTGAAAAATAATTTAAAAAAAAATTAAAATTTACCGATTGTTGTCTTTTAATGCTCTTGCTTTATCGAGCTTCCAATCCCTATCTTTGATATCTTGACGTTTATCATGACCCTTTTTTCCTTTAGCTAAGCCGATCTCTAATTTTACTCGACCTCTAGCCCAGTATAATTTCAATGGCACAACTGTTGCGCCCTTTTGAGTAATTTTTTCTCGGAGTCGATTTATCTCGAGCCTATTAAGAAGTAATTTTCTGGTTCTAATTGGATCACAATCGACATGACTTGAAGCTGAATTAAGTGGAGATATATGCGCTCCAAAAAGAAAGAGTTCATTACTCTTATAGATAACGTAACTTTCTTTAATTTGAACTCTATTATCTCTCAAACTTTTAACTTCCCAGCCTTGTAAACTTAGACCAGCCTCTAAGGTTTGTTCGATAAAATAGTCATACCTAGCTTTTTTATTTAAAGCGATTGTATTTAAATTATCTTTTTTATTTTTTGCCATGCATCATATTTCAAAAAGTGCTATTGTTCCATATTCACCTCAGCAAATGTTTGAGCTAGTTAATAATATTAATGACTACCCTCAATTCTTAAACTGGTGTGATTCTTCCTCTATTTTAAATCAAACTGAGAATCAAATCACTGCCTCGGTAAAGATTAATACAGGTGGAATGAACCAGTCATTCTCAACACTCAATACATTAACGCCCTTTAATTCAATTAAGATGCAATTACTCGAAGGTCCTTTTGATCAGCTTTCAGGTGAATGGCAGTTTGAAGCTCTTGGAAAAAATGCAACAAAAATTCATCTAACACTTCAGTTTAAATTTAAATCATTACTGGTTGATATGGCTGTTTCTCCAATCTTTAAAAAAATAGCAAACTCTCAGCTTGATGCTTTTACTTCTAGAGCAAAAGATATTTATGGCTAGACTAGTTGCTTTTAATAAGCCATATGGCGTTATATGTCAATTTAGTGGGGAAGTAAATACTCTTGCAAAATACATTAAAATTTCTGGTATTTATCCAATAGGAAGATTGGATAAAGATTCAGAAGGACTAGTTATCTTGACTGATGATGGAAAACTTCAAAATAAAATTTCTCATCCAAAATATAAAAAATCTAAAACTTATATTGTGCAAGTTGAGGGGCTAATTGATAATAATGCATTGATTATTGATAATAATGCATTGATTACTCTTAATAATGGTGTTCAACTTAAAGATGGAATTACCAAGCCTGCAAATGCTAAATTAATTGAAGAACCATCATGGCTATGGAGTAGATCTCCACCTATTAGATCTAGAAAAAACATCCCCACATCATGGATTGAAATTTCAATTACTGAAGGGAAAAATCGTCAAGTTAGAAGGATGACAGCTGTCGTTGGGTTTCCTACTTTAAGGCTAGTAAGAACTAGTATCGATAAATGGAATTTAAATGATTTACCCTCTGGCTCCTATGTGACACTCTAGGTTTGCAATTATTGACTAATTTCATCCATAGCTTGATTTGCCAAAAGGTCGGCCATATCATTTCCTGGATCGTCACTATGGCCTTTAACCCATATCCAATTTACTGAGAATTTTTGATTGAGTGTATCAAGTTGTTTCCATAGGTCAACATTTTTTACTGGTTTTTTATTTGCAGTTTTCCAGTTCTTAGCTTTCCATCCTTCAATCCAATCATTAATCCCTTGAATTACATACTTTGAGTCAGTATATAAATCAACATTAATATCACTTGACTTAATTGATTCTAGAGCCCTGATAGATGCAGTAAGCTCCATTTTATTATTGGTAGTATTTAACTCATGACCTTTGAGTTTTTTATCATGATCTTTATAACGAAGCCAAACTCCCCAACCACCAATTCCAGGGTTTCCACGGCATCCACCATCTGTATATATTACAATTTTTTCCATAATTTAAGTATCTATATTAATTTGCATCCAATACTCAAGAAGCGCAAGATGCCANAACCTTGACCCATTCAATGAAGTCATATAATCCCTTGGTGAATTGATCACTTTATTNATATATTTTTGGTCAAATATACCTCTATTGANACAGGAACTTGATGAAAGTATATCAGACATAAATTCTAAAAAATCACCTTGAACGTACTTCAAAGCAGGCATTGGAAAATAACCTTTCTTTCTATCAATTACTGAACTAGGTAGAAGTTGCCGAGCGATTTTCTTAAGTGGATATTTCCCCTCTTCTCTCATCTTTAATGATGGTGGAATCTGTAAAGCCCACTCAACAAGATCCGTATCCATAAATGGTACTCTCGCTTCAAGACCCCATGCCATAGTCATATTATCTACTCGCTTAACAGGGTCATCAACTATTAATCTTGTCATATCAGTACGAAACACTTTATCAATAAAGCTATCTGCCCCAGGCTTTGAAAATTCTTTAGTTAACCATTTGTTTGTATGGTCTTCCCCCTGATAAAAAGGCATAACAGTCTGCAAAAATTCATGATGAGGTCTATCAACATAATGCTTTGAAAATCTTTCAACCTCATCACCCTGCTCTTTGAACATCCTTGGATACCAGAAATAGCCAGCAAATGCCTCATCGGCTCCTTGACCAGATAAGACAACCTTAGTTTGTTTTGATACTTGCTCAGAGAGTAAGTAAAAAGCAATTGCATCTTGACCAACCATCGGTTCAGACATATTTTTTATTGCTTCAGAAAGTCTTGGTAGTACCTCTTTATTGCTCAATAAATATTTCTTATGATTCGTCTGAAACTTAGAGACTATTTGATCTGAATACTCAAATTCACTACCAGTTTCATCATCAATATCTTCAAATCCAATAGAAAAAGTCCTAATGTCTTTATGGCCTGACTCCNTCAGAAGTGCGACAATAAGAGAGGAATCAAGGCCTCCAGATAATAAAACCCCAATAGGGACATCTGAAGCCTCCATTCTTTTAGTAACTGCTTTAGAAAGGAGTTCATGTGTTCTTGTAATATAATCATCCTCAGAAATATTACTTTCATGTCTGGAAGCATTTGGATACCAATAGCTTTGCTCGTCTACAATTCCATTTTCATTTAATATAATAAATGTACCTGGTCTTAATTTTTTAATTCCATTAATAATAGTATTTGGAGCAGGAACAACGCCATGCAGTGATAACTGCTGCTGTAAGGCAATAGGATTTATACTTTTATCAAGACTTTGAGTTAATAATGCTTGACTNTTTGAAGCAAAGGTAAAAGCTTTATCAGTCAAATTATAGTAGAGAGGCTTTATTCCCATTCGATCTCTTGCTATAAAAAGATTTTTTGATAAGCTATCCCAGATTGCAAAAGCAAACATACCATCTAAGTGTTTAACACAGTCCTTTCCCCAGAAATGGTATGACTTAATAATTACCTCAGTATCTGAACTAGAAAAAAAACTATAACCTTTATCAATTAATTTAGAACGGAGTTCTTTATAGTTATAAATTGTGCCATTAAAAACTAGTGTTAAATTTAAAGTATTATCTTTCATTGGCTGGGAGCCAGAATTTGATAAATCAATAATACTTAATCTCTGGTGACCAAAACCAACAGAGCCCTCAAACCATTGTCCACTTGAATCTGGGCCTCTTCTCGAGAGTTTACTCATCATATTTTTTATAGAATTTGAAGAAGGAGTTCCTCTATCAAATCTTAATTGACCACAAATACCACACATAAACTTAAACCTTAATGTTAATTTCTAATTCAAAACAACCACATATTGACAAAATACTCATTAGTGTATTTCTATAATTGAGGTTANCTTTGAAATGTAAAATAGTCATTTTATCAAGTATTAGTTAGTAATAATGTCAGAAACTCTTTACGACAAACTAATGAGGGCTCATATAGTTCTTGAACAGGATGGTGCAACCCTTATTTATGTTGATCGGCAACTCATTCATGAGGTCACTTCTCCTCAAGCATTTGAAGGCCTTTCTATTTCAGGAAGAAAAGTTTGGCGCAACCAATCAAATCTTGCTGTGCCTGATCATAATGTACCGACAACTGAGAGATCAAGTGGAATAAGTAGTATTAGTGATCCTGTATCNAGGCTTCAAGTTGAAACCTTAGATAAGAATTGTGAAACATTTGATATTGAAGAAATAACAATGAATGATATTCGTCAGGGGATTGTCCATGTAATGGGTCCTGAACAAGGAGCAACTCTTCCAGGNATGACTATTGTATGCGGTGACTCNCATACAACAACTCATGGAGCTCTAGGAGCTTTAGCATTCGGGATTGGTACCTCAGAAGTAGAACATGTTTTAGCAACTGGGTGTCTTTGGCAAAATAAAGCTAAGAATATGAAAATTGAAATTAAAGGTGAGCTACATAATGATGTTAGTGCCAAAGATTTGGCTTTGTATGTAATTGGAGAAATTGGAACTGCCGGTGGAACTGGATTTGCAATTGAATTCTGTGGAACTGCTATTGAATCAATGAGTATTGAAGGAAGAATGACTCTTTGTAATATGTCAATCGAAGCAGGAGCAAAAGTTGGTATCGTAGCTGTTGATAACAAAACAATTGATTATGTAAGAGGCAGACCATTTGCTCCTAAAGATAAAAATTGGGATTTAGCACTTGAATATTGGAAGACACTTCATAGTGATGAAGGCGCAAATTTTGATGAATCAATTGTTATAGATGCAAGCATTATAAAGCCTCAGGTTACTTGGGGAACATCGCCAGAAATGGTAGTTGATATAAATGGATCAACGCCTGATCCAGAAAAAGAAAAGGATCTAGTTAAAGCAGAAAGTATTCGTAATGCCCTGAAATATATTCATCTAGAACCAAATACTTCATTAAGTACAGTTNCTATAGATAAAGTTTTTATTGGTTCTTGCACGAACTCAAGAATTGAAGATCTTCGAATGGCAGCTTCAGTTGCTAAGGGTAAAAAAATTGCTAAAAATATCAAGCTTGCCCTAGTTGTTCCAGGTTCCGGTCTTGTAAAGCAACAGGCTGAAGCTGAAGGTCTTGACCAAATTTTTACTGATGCTGGTTTTGAATGGCGTGAACCAGGATGTTCAATGTGTTTAGCAATGAATGCTGACAAATTAGAGCCAGGAGAAAGATGCGCAAGTACTTCAAACAGAAACTTTGAGGGTAGACAAGGACAGGGCTCCTTTACTCACCTAGTTAGTCCAGCAATTGCAGCAGCTAGCGCTATTGCAGGTCATTTTTCAGCAGTAAAATCATGAAAAAATTTACGTCATTAAGCTCAATTGCTATGCCACTTGATCGAGCAAATATAGATACAGATGCAATTATTCCAAAGCAATTTTTAAAATCAATTAAACGAAGTGGTTTTGGACCAAATCTTTTTGATGAATGGCGTTATTTAGATCATGGAGAAGTAGGGATAGATAATTCAAAACGTCCTATTAATCCTGATTTTGTTTTAAACAATCCAGTCTTTAAAGGTGCAAAAATTCTTTTAACCAGAAGAAATTTTGGATGTGGATCATCTCGAGAACATGCACCATGGGCTCTAGAGGATTTTGGATTTCGTGCAATAATTGCTCCTAGTTTTGCCGATATTTTTTACAATAATTGCTTCAAAAATGGCATTCTTCCAATTGTTTTGAGTCATGATATTGTTGATAGTTTATTTAGTTATTCAGGTGAAATAGTCATTGATCTTCAAGATCAAACAGTTACCACAGAAATTCAGGTATTTAATTTTGATGTTGATCCTGAAAGAAAGCGAAGACTTCTTCATGGTCTTGATGATATTGGTTTAACATTACAATATGAAAATCAGATTCGCTCTTTTGAAAACAATCACTTTAATAAGTTTCCCTGGTTATGATTGGTCATCTTAAAGGTCAAATAATTAGTAAAAATCCACCTGAAATCTTGCTAGAAGTTTCTGGTATTGGTTATGAGCTACTTTGTCCAATGTCAACATTTTATGAACTTGGAAATTTAAATGATGAAATCTTACTTTTTACTCATCTTAGTATTAAAGAGGATGCTCATACTTTATTTGGATTCATCTCAAAAGATGAAAAAAATATTTTTCGAGAGTTAATAAGAGTAAATGGTGTTGGCCCTAAAGTAGCCCTTGCAATATTATCACACCTAGCTGTTCCATCACTTATTGAATGTATTGCTAATGAAGACTCTGATCTTCTAGCAAAAACTCCAGGGATCGGAAAAAAGACTGCTTTAAAGCTCATTGTTGAACTTCAAGATAGGTTAAGTAAGGTCGAACTAACTAGCTCTTCTATTTCAAACAATGCAATTCAAAAGAGTAGCAACCCTAATACTCAGCAAGCTATTGAAGCACTTCAATCGCTTGGTTTTAAAACTAAGGAGGCCAATAATATGGTTTCAAAAATTGAAGACAAAGACCTTTCAACAGAGCAGCTTATTCGCCAAGCTCTTCAAAATAAGTAATTATCCAACTGCCTTTTTTCTTGAAAACTTCGCTCGTATTCTTCCAAGCATATTAATAAAGTCATGATTCATCAAATACATACATGGCAGGAGAATAAGAGTCAGAACTGTTCCAAATATTAATCCATAACCAAGAGCAAGAACCATTGGCTGTAAGAATACATCTGTTCCACCAATACCATAAGCAAGAGGCAAAACACCAGCCATTGTTGTAAGTGTCGTAAGGACAACTGCCCTTAGACGATCTCTAGAGCCTCGAGCTATCCAAACAATTTTATCTTCAAGTTCTGCACTCTTTGCCTTAATATAATTTAAATGACTCACCATCACCAAGGAGTCATTTACAATCACCCCCATCAAAGCTAATGAACCAGTCAATGCAAAGAAACTTAGTGGCTCACCATGAAAATAAAATGCCCAAACAACTCCAATTAAAGAAAATGGAACTGCAGCCAATACAAGCATTGGTTGTGAGTATGAATTAAAGAGTATTGCTAGTAAAAGATAAATACCACATATTGCTACAACAAAAGCCCTCAGAAAATCTTGAAGCGAATCAATAGACTCTTGTGCTCCTCCAGCAGTAATAATTGATACTTGAGGAAAATCAACTGAAACATTAAGCTCTTTCAAAGCCTGGGCCAATATTATTGCCTTAGAAGGTGGTCGGCCTCCTCCTCTTGCTTTTGGAGCCTCTTCAGGCTTTTGAGCTATGGATTCATCTTCAATTGAGTTTTGATTTTGGCTTTGATCTTGCTCAACATTACTTGGCCTACCTCTAGGGCGCCCATCAGCAATACTTGCTGTAACTTTAATAGAGCGATCTCCATCTAAATGGTTATAGTCTGGCTCACCTGCAATCTCTCGAAGTGTTGAGAACTGACTCATAGGAATTGAATTGCCTTGACGGTTCTTTACAGTTGTATTCTTTATAAAGTTTTCAGTGTAGTCATTTTCACCAATNTAAATCCTAATATCCTCATCCTTTCCTGCAATAGTTGCATCTGTTACATAAGACCCAGAAAAAGCAGTTCTAAGATGACGATATACTGCAGAATAATCAACGCCTAAACGTGCCATTTCATCAAAATCAAGTACTGTTTCAATTCTAGGTTTTCCAATCTCATCATTACGATTAATATTATCAACACCCTTAATTGTTCTTAGTATTTCTTCAAGCCTATCNGCAGCAAGGCCTCTCTGAGAATCATTATCAGATACGAGTGTTACCTCAATATCAGCCCCTTGCGGAGGCCCAGGACGAAGTAATGAAACTTTAATTTCTTCAGCACCTTCCACTTCTGCCACTAAGGCTTTAAGTTTTTCCTGCATATCTTCTGCAGTTCTTTCCCTATCACTTGTTGGTGTTAAAGCGATTTCAATATCAGCCCTATTGGTAAAATAGCTACCAATNGTACTTGTATAAGACTTAAGATCCTCACCAATTTCATTAACGATATGATTTTCAACATCTATAACAATATTTTCAGTATAGGATGCAGAACTCCCATTTGGAGCCTCAATATTTGCAAACATTACTGTTGCTCCCCTTGAAGGGAATAAGTTAAATGGAATATTTTTCATCGCGAACATTGCTGAGTAGACTAAAAGAGCAATGAAAATAGGAACAATCAAGTAGCGCCATCTTAAAAAACGATGCATGCATTTATTGTAAAAATTTTCAATAGGTATAAACCATGTTTTTTGCTTACTACTTTTCTTGGTTGCTAAGTGAGCAGGTAAAGCAAATGTAATCTCTAAAAATGATATTCCAAGAGCAAAAATAACAACTACAGGCAAAACGTAAATAAATTTTCCTAGAACTCCACCCATTAAGAAAAAAGAAGACATTACCAGCATGGTCGATATAATTGTTGTGATAACTGGCAAAATTACTCGTTTTAATCCTGTTACAACGTTTTTATAGAGATTTCCTTCTTTGGATTTATAGTGATGAATACTCTCAGCAATAACGATACTATCGTCCACTACAATACCTAAAACAAGAATAAAGCCTGATAATGAAATAAGGTTAATAGTATTTCCAGTTAGACCTAATCCAAAAACTGTCCCAAGTAATGTCACTGGAATACTAACTGCAACCCAGAAAGCAGTCTTAATTGAAAGGAAGACGCCCAAAACAATTAATACTAAGGCAAGACCGATATAGCCATTTTTAATAATGATATCCAACCTATTTTCAACTGCCTCAGAGGAGTCATCAGTATAAAAAATATTTATATCATCTGGAACATTCACTTGAATATCTGAAACTTTCGCTCTAACTCTTTTAACTGTTCTAATAATATCGGCTTGTGCTTGCTTTCTAACTTTAAGGACAAAGCCCTTAGTACCATTTACCCGAGTAATAGAGGTTTCTTCTTCTTGCCCTCTAAAAACCTCAGCAATATCATCTAACCTTATTACTGGACCATCAAAACTTGACTTAATAACAACATTTTTAATATCATCAATACTTTCGAACTCTGAGAGTATTACAATATTTTTCTCCAAACTTTCTTGATTATTACCACCAACAGTAAAACGAGCATTTCGACTTGATATTGCAGATATAACCTCGTTAATTGACATGTTATATTTATCAAGCTTTAGGGGATTAACTTTTATCTGTATTTCGCTTTCAAGTAGCTAGGATTATCAACTGCAGCGACTCCTTAATTCTAGATAATGCCACCTGAAGCTCATCTGTAACTTGCCTTGCCTGATCAAAATTTCCTGATGTACTATCAATATTAACAGTAATAACCGGGAAATCACTGACATTAAAATCAACAACTACAGGTAGATCTGTAACTTCTTCAGGGAAAGCTTTAACACGACTTACTGCATTTCGAACATCATTTTTTACCGTTGTTACATCTTTAAGATCTGCCTCAAGTGTGACAATAATGCTAGATATGCCTTCTCTGGATGTTGATGTAACTTCTTTAATTCCACTTACGCCTAGTAGTTCGTCTTCAATAACATTTGTTACAGCTTTCTCAACATCCTCTGGAGAAGCCCCAGGATATGCAGTTGTAACACTTAATACTTCAAAGTCAACTGTAGGAAACTGATCTCTTTGCATCCCAACCACTGACAAAACACCAATTGCAATAAATGCTAGTGAGAAAACAAGAGCAAACTTTTTTTGCTTTACTAAAAANTCTAGGAAAGATTCCATAAAAAACTATAAATTAATTTAAAAGGGCTGATTATATCGTCAAAAAACAAATAAATAGTGAAGATTCTATGAATTCCTAGAGCGCTTCCTTTGGTTTTCAGTAAGTAATCTTTTTCGAATTCTAATATTATTTGGCGTTACTTCAACTAATTCATCATCATCAATAAATTCAAGTGCTTGCTCTAAATCAAGCGTAATTTTAGGAGTTAAAGCGACTGCTTCATCTGTGCCTGAAGCCCTAACATTAGTAAGTTGTTTTCCCTTCATTACGTTTATAACTAAGTCTTTATCTCTGGTATTGATACCAACTACCATGCCTTCATAAATATCTTCNCCATGNCCAACAAAAAACTTACCACTTTTTTGCAAATTAAATATTGCATAAGCTACTGATTTTCCTTGATTCATTGATATAAGAGAGCCATTTGTTCTTTGACCAATCTTGCCTTCTTTCTGAGGTTTGTATGAATTAAAAGTGGAATACATAAGGCCAGTTCCGGTAGTTGATGTTAAGAATTCAGTACGGAAGCCAATTAAACCTCTTGCAGGAATTATAAAATCAAGTTTCACTCGCCCCTTACCATCTGGAGTCATATTAGTAAGCTCAGCTTTTCTTTCGCCTAGCTTCTCCATTACAGTACCTTGATGAATAGATTCAACATCAACTGTTAAGTCTTCAAAAGGTTCACAGACTTTACCATCAATATCTTTTAAAATAACCTGAGGTCTTCCAACAGATAATTCAAAACCCTCTCTTCTCATTGTTTCGATTAATATAGAAAGGTGCAGCTCCCCCCTACCTGATACAACAAACTCAGATGAATCTTCAGTATTTTCTACTCTTAAAGCAACGTTATAAATTAGCTCCTTATCAAGGCGCTCCCTTATGTTTCTTGATGTTATATATTTACCATCTAGGCCAGCAAATGGAGAATCATTAACACGAAATGCCATGCTTACTGTTGGCTCATCAACGCTTAAAGGAGGTAGTGCTTCAACTTTTGAAGAGTCACAAATGGTATCTGAAATTGAAATATTCTCGATACCCACAATACCAACTATATCTCCTGCATTGGCAGAGCTAACTTCATGCCTTTCAAGGCCATTAAACCCCAGTAATTGAACAATCTTAACATTACGCCTAGAGCCATCAGGGGAAACTAAGACATTCTGTATATTTTTTTTAGCAATACCTCTTTCAATCCTTCCAATGCCAATAGCACCTACAAATGATGAATAATCTAAAGAAGTAATTTGCATTTGGAATGGGCCGTCAAGGTCAACATTAGGAGCTGGTGCTTTATCTACAATTACCTCAAACATTGGGGTCATATCACCCTCACTTACATTGTCATCATCAGAAGCATAACCAGCTAATGCTGAGGCATATATGACAGGGAAATCTAATTGTTCTTCAGTTGCTCCAAGCTGATCAAAAAGGTCAAAAACTTGATCAATAACCCAATCTGGTCTTGCGCTAGGTCTGTCAATTTTATTGATCACTACGATTGGATTAAGGCCTTGCTCAAAAGCTTTTTTAGTAACAAATCGAGTTTGTGGCATTGGCCCATCAACTGCATCAACTAATAATAAAACACTATCAACCATAGATAAAACTCTTTCGACCTCTCCACCAAAGTCAGCGTGTCCAGGAGTATCAACGATATTAATCCTATAATCGCCCCACTTAATTGCAGTATTTTTAGAACTTATCGTGATCCCTCTTTCCTTTTCTAAGTCATTAGAGTCCATCATTCGCTCAGTAGCCTTAAAACGGTCATCAAAAGTTTGAGATTGAGAAAGCAACTTATCTACAAGTGTCGTTTTTCCATGATCTACGTGGGCTATTATTGCTATGTTTCTTAAATTATTGCTCATCGAATATAGTTGCTATTAAATTTGATGGCATATTATCCCGTAAAAACTAACTAAAGCTTAATCTAATTCAAAATCAATTTAACTGAACTAGAAGCTTTAGTCTTATAAAATAAATGCAATTTCTTTTTAATAAATTATGATTGTGGCAAAAAAAGGCAGTTCACGTCGTTGGATGCATGAGCATTTAAATGATGAGTATGTTAAAAAAGCGCAAAAAGAAGGTTATAGATGTAGGGCTGTCTATAAATTACTTGAAATAATAGAAAAAAAACATATTATTAATAAAGGTGATACAGTAATTGATCTTGGAGCTGCTCCTGGTGGTTGGTCTCAAGTTGCAGTAAAAACTACTGGTAAATCTGGACAAGTTATTGCTAGTGATATTCTTCCAATTGAGGAAATCAATGGGGTCAATTTCATCCAGGGAGACTTTACTGAGCAATCTGTTTATGACGAACTAATGAATCTAATAAAAGGAAGCTCTATTGATATAGTGTTATCAGATATGGCGCCAAATATGAGTGGACAGTTATCTGTTGATCAACCTAAGTCAATGTATCTAGCAGATCTTGCTATAGATTTTGCACTTAAAATATTATCCAGAAATGGGCATTTTATTGTTAAAGTCTTTCAAGGTGATGGTTTTGATGAATATGTTAAAAAATCACGCAGCAGTTTTAGAAAAGTTTCGATCATAAAACCAAAGGCATCTCGCCCAAGATCTAAAGAAGTATATCTACTTGCAAGTCAGTTAAAATAAATCCTTATGCAAAATTTCACTGAAATTCAGACTCTTATGAAGAGCGATCTTGAGATGATGGATAGTATCCTAACCAGNCGCTTAGACTCCAATGTTGACTTAATTAATCAAATGAGTCAGTACATTATTAATTCTGGTGGAAAGCGTATTAGACCACTTCTACTTTTATTATGTGCAAGAGCAACAAACTATAATGGTAGTGATCATTATTCTATGGCTGTGGTAATAGAATTGATTCATACTGCAACATTACTTCACGATGATGTTGTTGATGCCTCATCCACTCGTCGAGGACAAGAAACATCAAATGAAATATGGGGTAATGCTCCAAGCGTCCTGGTTGGTGATTTTTTATACTCAAGGGCATTTGAAATTATGGTTGAGCCGAATTCAATGCAAATTATGAAGGTACTATCAAAAGCAACTAATCAGATATCAGAGGGGGAAGTTCTCCAATTACTTAACATAAAAAATGCCAAGGTTTCTCAGTCAGAATATTTTGAAGTAATTGAAGAAAAGACTGCTTGTCTTTTTAAGGCAGCATGCGAAATAGGAGGAATTTTAGCCAAGTCTGATATTAAAACAATAAGTGCTCTAGGAATTTATGGACTCCATCTGGGTAACGCTTTTCAAATCATAGACGATACTCTTGATTATGAGTCGGACTCTTCAATTATAGGAAAAGAAATTGGTGACGATTTATCTGAAGGTAAAGTTACTTTAC
>JGI24539J26755_10000433_pt1 | contig 19718 bp, 19 predicted proteins | sample NorSeaMetagenome_2_FD_26755 | JGI IMG/M metagenome (IMG submission 26755) | reverse complement strand
GATTCCAAGCGAGCGATTTCTCCTAGCACGAGCATAAGGTTCTATCTATTCAACAGAAAAATTATACCCTACCAGAAAATTAAAAATGGCAGTTATTGAAACATTTCATGGTCTTCTTAATCACGCAGCTAAAAAGGGCGTCAGCGAAGTCCCCATTAAGTCAATCAAGCCTGCCTACCTCCGATTGAGCGGATTGCTCGATTCGGTCGAGATGAACCTTAAGGGCATCTTCCACGATAGCGCTTGTATTGTAGATTAAGTGGTATTTGGGGTATTACGAGTATGATGAATTGCCTAATAATCGGTAAAGTCTGGCCGGAGCCGACATCGACAGCCGCNGGCCTGCGAACTTACGACGTGATCACGGCTNTACAGCTTGGCAGNTGGCAGGTGCATTTCGCCTCCGCCGCTCAGCGCGGTGAGCATGCGCTCGATCTCGAAGCGATTGGCGTCAAGACCCACAAAATCGCGGTTAACGATCCGGCCTTTGATCCATGGGTCGAAGCACTCGCGCCCGAGGTGGTGATTTTCGACCGTTTTATGACCGAAGAGCAGTTTGGCTGGCGTGTCGCCCAGCATTGTCCTGAGGCGCTCCGCGTCCTCGATACCAGCGATCTCCACTGTCTGCGTCTTGCACGAGAGCAAGCGCTTAAGAGTGGAGAGGCGCTCAATCTAAAGAATGAAATAGCGCTACGCGAAATCGCCGCCATCTATCGCTCCGACCTCACCTTGATGATTTCTGAGTTCGAGATGGAAATCTTGCGCGATGAATTTGGCATCAGCGAAAGCTTACTCGCCTATTGGCCATTTTCTCTAGAGCTTTCGGACGAGTGTGTGCCTTTTGAAAATCGAAAAGATTTCATTCTGATCGGTAGTTTCCTTCATCCTCCAAACCTGGATGCAGCGCGTTGGTGTAAGGCGAAAATTTGGCCGCTCATTCGCCAACAATTACCCGAAGCCGAACTCCACTGTTACGGCTCTTATGGTGATCGGTATACAGCCGAGCTTCATGCGCCGAAGAATGGATTCCACTTTAAGGGCCGTGCTGAAGACGCGCTGGCGACCATGTCGCTTTACCGTGTCAACTTAGCGCCTCTCCGTTACGGCGCAGGATTGAAGGGAAAAGTTTTCGACGGCTTCCAAACGGGTACGCCTACGATAATGACTCCAATCGCCGCGGAGGGTATTTGTATGAACTTGGAATGGGGTCACACCACGGCCGAAGAGTTTGCGACTGCAGCCTTGCAGCTTTACCGAGAGCCTGAAGCTTGGCGTATTCGGCAGTTCGAAGAGCATGCACTTTGCCAAGATCGTTTTAATTCCGCTCAGTGGTTGTCGCGACTNGCCACNATTATTCAATGCGTAATCGGCGAAAAAGTTCAGCGTCGAAAACAAAACTTTATNGGCCAAATGCTTCGCCACCATCAGCACCGTAGCACTGAATTTATGAGTCGCTGGATAGAGTATAAGAATAAGTAGCTTAAGCCTTAGTGTGCATTGGCATGTTCTCTGCTAGCTGTCTTGAATGCTCCCTTGCCTCATGAATTTTCAGGTATTCTGATGGCTTCTAAAAAGAAGTTTTTAGTCGTTACCGACTTGGACGCCACCTTTCTTGATCACAGCTATAGCTGGGACGAGGCCAAGCCTGCGATGGCGCGCTTGCGTGAACTGGGGCTGCCTCTGGTTTTAAATTCTAGCAAAACGGTCGCCGAGATGGAGGATCTGGCGATAGAGCTGGGGCTTCAGTCGCCTCTTGTAGCGGAAAATGGCGGCTTGTTGGCAATTCCTAATGACCGCACTGGTGACTACAGTGTGCAGATTAAAGGCCTTCCAAGAAAAGGGATTTTAGAGGTGGCTCACGGTCTACGCAGCCAGATGGGCTATAAATTTGAGGGCTTCGCCGATTGGTCAGATCAAGAACTCGCAGAGCGATCTGGACTATCGATCATACAATCACAACGCTCGCTTGCTCGCTTGGCGACGGAACCATTCTCGTGGGAAGATAGCGAGTCACTACGCTTAGAATTTGCCGATCAACTCAGCATTCAAGGAATTCGTATGCTGCGTGGCGGTCGTTTCTGGCATCTCATGGGCGCCTCCGACAAGGCTGATGGCAGCGCCTCTGTCTTGAAATATTATCAAGAGCTTGAGCCCGATACTGAATGGCAGGTCATCGCGCTCGGTGATAGTGCCAACGATACTGCAATGCTTGAAGCTGCCGATATTGCCGTCGTCATCCCGCACTCGGATGGCGCACATATTTCCCCGAAGGCACCACGCGTGGTGCATGCACCGTTCCCTGCAACTAAGGGCTGGAACGCTGCGATCCTATCACTCTTAGACGAATANCACTAGCTCTGCTAGAAATACCTAATTACTATGGGAGACTTTCACCAACAAGGGCTCATCACGACCCTGCACCAATTGAACAATCGGCCGCTCGAAAAGCTGGAGGCTGACCTCATGCAGTTTCGAAAACGCCGACCGATGGCACTCGTATTACCTTCTCTTTACTCAGAGCTAGAGGGACCTGCGCTCTCACACATTGTTGACGAGATTGCCGACGTCCCTTATCTGGATCAAATTGTCGTAGGTCTAGATAGAGCGAACGAAGCTGAATACCGGCACGCACTTGAATTTTTCGGGCGTTTGCCGCAACAACCACAGGTTCTCTGGAATGATGGACCACGACTACGGGCAATCGATACTTTACTTTCGGAGAAAGGCCTTGCTCCTCAAGAGCCTGGCAAAGGCCGTAACGTTTGGTACATGTTTGGCTATATTATCGCCTCAGGTAAGGCGAGGGCAGTCGCACTTCACGATTGCGATATTACTACCTACAAGCGCGAGATGCTAGCGAGGCTGATCTATCCCGTTGCGAACCCTTCGCTTAGCTATAAATTTTGTAAAGGTTACTACGCTCGTGTTGCCAACGGTTCAATGAATGGTCGTGTTTGCCGTTTACTCGTTACGCCTCTTATTCGCGCGCTCAAGAAGGTCTGTGGTTCGGATGAATACCTCGAATACCTCGACAGCTTCCACTATCCGCTCGCGGGCGAGTTTGCTATGCAGCAAGACGTGATCGAAGACATTCGTATCCCCTCCGACTGGGGCCTGGAAATGGGGGTGCTCTCTGAGATGCAGCGCAATTATGCGACCAACCAGATTTGCCAAGTCGATGTCGCTGATACCTACGATCATAAGCACCAAGACCTATCGCTCGAAGATCGTACTCGCGGCCTCTCCAAGATGAGTTGTGATATTACCAAATCGCTTTATCGTAAGATGGCGACGCAAGGGCAGGTTTTTTCCCACGAAACTGTACGCACAATCAAAGCTGCTTACTATCGTATCGCACTTGATTTGATCGAGAGCTATAACAGCGACGCCTCGATCAACGGGCTTAAATACGATCGCCACACAGAGGGTTCCACCGTCGAAGTCTTCGCCGAAAATATCCTCAGTGCGGGCGAGGAATTCCTCGATCCGAGCAAGTCGATGGACGTACCCTTCATGCCTAGTTGGAAGCGTGTCATTTCTGCTGTGCCTGACATTTTGCACCGTCTTCGCCAAGCGGTCGAAGAAGACCGTCTTGAATTCGGCTCCGAAATTGTATTAAATCCCTCTCTGCATACGAAGACCAAGGGCTTTCGCCAACGTGTAGCCTTCCATGTTAAAGAGATTTACGGCGATGAAGATGTGGATGAAATCACCGACGAGTTGATGGAAGCGGCCAAAATGTCTGAGCACGCATCACCCCCCGCGCTCGCGATGAGCAAGTGGGATCAATCCGATGTAATGATGGTTACTTATGGCGACTCGATTAAAAAGGAAGGCCGTCCACCGCTGCGCGAGCTGAATAACTTCATGGTCAGCCAGCTTAAAAATACTATGAGCGGCGTGCATATTCTTCCGTTCAATCCTTACAGCTCAGACGACGGCTTCTCCGTTATTGACTACACCACAGTCAATCCCGCGCTTGGTTCTTGGGATGATATCACTGCGATCGGAAACGAGTTCTCGGTGATGGCTGACCTCGTAATTAATCACTGTTCGCGAGAGTCCCTCTGGTTCAAAAATTACGAGAAGAATAAAGCACCAGGGCGTGGCTACTTTATTAACGGTTTGGAATTTGAAGACCTCTCTCAAGTCGTGCGCCCGCGCAGCACGCCCTTACTTACCGAGGTACATGCCGTCGATGGGGTTAAACAAGTTTGGTGCACTTTCGGCGAAGATCAGGTCGACCTGAATTACCGTAATCCAGATGTCCTTTTAGAGATTGTTCGCATCATCCGCCAATATGTAGAGCAAGGTATCCGTTTTTTCCGCTTAGATGCCATCGCCTTTCTCTGGAAAGAATCTGCCACCAGTTGCGTGCACTTACCTCAGACGCATGAATTGATTAAGTTGCTACGTTTGATCATTGAAAATCTCGACCCAAGCGCAGTCATCATTACTGAGACGAATGTGCCGAACCGTGAGAACCTCAGTTACTTTGGTAACGATAACGAAGCGCATTTAATCTATAATTTCTCGCTGCCTCCTTTGCTACTACATTCCATTCTTAGCGGTGACTGTAAGCACTTAAAAACATGGATGACCTCCATGCCGCCTGCACGTAGTGGGCGCGCCTATTTGAACTTTATTGCATCGCACGATGGCATCGGCCTTAGACCCACTGAGGGTTTGCTCTCAGGAAGAGAACTCGACGGCTTGATCGAAAATATACGCGAGTCGGGAGGCGAAATCTCGATGCGCCGAACACCGCAAGGCGATTTGACCCCCTACGAGGCCAATATTTCTCTCTACAGTGCAATGGAGCGTCCAATCGGCGGCGAGGCAGATGATTTTCAAATGGCGCGTTTCATCTGCGCGCACACCATCATGCTCGCGCTCGAAGGCCTACCTGCGATTTATATCCATAGTCTACTAGGCACGGAGAACAATCGTGAGGGCATGGCGCAGTCTGGTCGCGCCCGCACAATTAATCGTTACCACTGGGAAGCTGACGATCTTTATGCCGCGCTAGACGATGATGGGCGCCACCACAAGGCGGTCTTCACTGAAATGAAGCGCCTCATTCAAATACGTATAGCACAAGACGCCTTCCACCCCAACGCCACACAGTATACGCTACACTTTTCCGATCAAATCTTCGCTTTTTGGCGCGAGAGTCTGGACCGTAAGCAATCACTCTTTGCCCTGCACAATGTTTCTTCTGAAAGGCAAACGATTCCGCTCGTTGAACTCAACCTTATCGCCACCGAGGCATGGGTCGATTTGATCAGAGGCGCTGTCTACGAGGACCTTGCCGGTGAGATTGTGCTCGAACCTTACGCCTGCGTCTGGATCACGAATAAAGGGTGATTCCAGCCTTGTGTGTTCGCGGGTGTGTATATGCCTTCACACGATGTGTCACACTACAGGCAGATCATCTACGAGCTAGGAAGCTCGCTTGGCAAGATAGCGATTGCTTTTCGGTCCATTCGCTAGACGCTTCGTCGTGCTATGAAAAAACTATTTCCGCTTACGCATCCTAAGATTCAACCCGCTCGCCTCGTCGACTCGATCCGTGCGGAGATGAACAAATACATCAAACGTGAGCGTAACAAGAAGCTGCCCGACGGCGTCGACTTCTGGGACTTCGATTGCAAAGTCGGAGGTAGTATGGAAACAGCTACAGATACTCACGTCTCTACCTTATCAAAGGCCATTGGTGACATTCTAAATGCGGGAAATGAGTCCGTCTACCTTGAAATAAAGTCTAAGCCGGTGAAGCGGACGAAGAAGCCAAGCGCTTAAATTAAATAAGCCTAGATCAAGCTATTCGCAGAGACCCTGCTTGGGAACATTTTTTGAGTATAATATGGTCAAAGTCATAACTTGTATTTGAGCATCTCGATTGGTGCTTGAAGAAATACTTGGATATTTCTTCTAAAGCCGTGAGCTGAATGGATGACCGCATGATCATCAATACAAACAGTCGGAATCCTTATTCCTGTTCGTTTGCCATGGCCAAGCCTGCGAGTCTTCCACCTGTCCAAGCAGCTTGGAAGTTGAAGCCGCCAGTGATCCCGTCGATGTCTAGACATTCGCCTGCGAAGTGGAGTCCAGGTACCAGACGGCTCTCCATAGTTTTGAAATCAATCTCCTTAAGGCTGACGCCCCCGCAGGTCACGAATTCGTCTTTGTTGGTGGTCTTGCCTTGGACCTTGTAGCGACCTGCGATGAGTTCTTGTATGAGGGCGGTCTCTTTGTCTTTGGGGAGTTGAGCCCATTTGAGATTTTCGGTGATGCCAACGAATTCGACAAGTCGCTCCCAGAAGCGACGAGGAATCTGTTCGAAGACTTTAGTTTTAACCTCTGTCTTACCATTGCGGAGCCTGTTAAACTGTTCGTGTAATTGATCTTTGGATACCTGGCCTAGCCAATTAATTTGGATTTCGAAATGATAGTTCTCATCCTGAAATGCACGGGCTTGCCAGGCGGAGAGCCGGAGGATGGCGGGACCACTGAGGCCGCGATGAGTGATAAGAATGGGACCTGTTTGGGGAAGGGGTTTGGGTTTGCGTGAAGCGGTCTTTACGGGCGACGGCAACACGTGTGAGACTATGGCGTTCTGTATGGCAAGGCCGGAGAGGCCTTGGGTGCGTTTGTCGGACAAGTTGAAGGCGAAGAGTGAGGGCGCAAGCGAGGCGATGGTGTGACCGAGGGCTTCAAGTGAGTGGGTCAGCGATGAGGCTTTTAACGAACCACTGGCGACTAATACTTTATTGGTAGTCTCTTGGGTCCCATCTGATAGGTGAACGATGAATCGGTCTTGCGAATGGCTGATGCTTTTTATGCCGCATTCTTTGCGTAGCTGGACGCCTGCGGATTGGGCGGCCTTGTGGAAGCAATCGATGATGGTCTGTGAGTCGTCGGTGGTCGGGAACATGCGGCCATCTGGTTCGGCTTTAGTCGCGACGCCGCGCGCGGCGAACCAGTCGATCGTGTCTTGTGGTTGCCAGCGGTGGAAGGCGCCGCGTAATTCATGCGCGCCTCGTGGGTAGCGAGTGGCGAGCTCCTTGGGATCGAGGCAGTTGTGCGTGACGTTGCAACGGCCACCACCAGAGATTTTGACTTTGGTTAAGGTCCGCTTACTCCGCTCGTAGATGGTGACCTGTGCCGAAGGGTTGGCTTCGGCTGCAGTGATTGCGGCGAAGTAACCCGCAGCGCCACCGCCGATGATAGCTATCTTAAAACCGGTCATTTAAAATCAGTATATTTAAGTCTCCACGAACGAATCAAATTGGCGCGAATCTTGGAGTCTTCGTTTATTGGTTATAATTCGTGTTAGAAGTATTTGTATTAGAAATCTCTTAATTTATTTCCAGCCCTTCGAGCTGTTCGTAGGATCTGAGGATTTCGACTTCTAGGGCTTCTACTTTTTTGGCGTCACCAGTGAGATCGCTTTGCGGATCTTGATAGTAGTCGGCTGAGGCCATTAGGCTAGAGAGTTTTTCTAGATCGATTTCTAAGTTCTCAATTTTTGAGGGTAGGGTTTTGAGNACTTCGCGCTCTTTGTTGTTCAAACTACGCTTAGGTGGTTCGTCGAGCGTGGGGAGTGNTGAAGCTGTTGCNTGTCCTTTNCCTTTTTTGGAAATATTTTTAAGTTCTTCTTTTTTGAGCCATTCTTCGCAGCCGCCTACGTATTCTTCAATTGCGCCCTTCCCTTCGAGGGCGATGGTACTGGTGACTACGTTGTCGAGGAAGCTACGGTCGTGGCTGACTAGTAAGAGTGTGCCGCTGTATTCAAGAAGGCGCTCCTCGAGGAGTTCAACGGTTTCGATGTCTAGGTCGTTGGTTGGCTCGTCGAGGACGAGGACGTTAGCGGGCTGAAGAAAGAGCTTGGCCAAGAGTAGGCGCGCGCGTTCACCACCCGATAGCTTCGTGATGGGGGAGCGGGAGGTGTGTGGGGTGAAGAGGAAGTCCTGTAGATAGCTGAGGATGTGGCGGGGCTTGCCGTTGACGTTCACCATCTCGCCGGCGGGGTGGACGTTTTCGGCGACGCTTAGTTTGTCGTCGAGTTGGTCGCGGTGCTGATCGAAGTAGGCGACTTCGAGCTTGGTGCCATGCGTGATGCTGCCGCTCCTGGGCTCGAGTTTTTTGAGTAGTAGGTTGAGTAGGGTGGTCTTGCCAGAACCGTTGAGGCCAACCATGCCGATTTTGTCGCCGCGCCAGATTGTAGTGCTGAAGTTCTCGATCAGTGTTTCCTCGCCCCATGCGTAGGAGATCTCGTCAACGGTAATGACTTTACGGCCAGATTGTTGTGCATCNCTGAGGTCGAGCTTGGTCTTNCCTTGGATATTACGGCGCACGGCGCGTTCTTCGCGCATTTTCTTGAGTGCGCGNACGCGGCCTTCGTTGCGGGTGCGTCGAGCCTGGATCCCTTTGCGAATCCAGACCTCTTCTTCNGCGAGTTTTTTATCGAAGACGGCTTGTTGTTTAGCCTCGCCGGCAAGGAGTTCAGCTTTGCGGATTAAATAGGTGTCGTAGTCGCATTCCCAGCGGGTGAGTTGGCCTCGGTCGAGGTCGAGTGTCTTATTGGCGACGCGTTGGATGAAGGCACGGTCGTGCGAGACGAAAAGTAGTGCGATGTCGGCTTTACGTAGGAACTCTTCGAGCCAGCGGATACCCGGGATGTCGAGGTGATTGGTTGGTTCGTCGAGCAGTAGAATGTGTGGTTCGGCGATGAGAGCGCGGGCAAGGAGGACACGGCGTTTGTTTCCGCCAGAGAGTGAGGTGAACTCTTGGTCGCCGTCGAGGTCGACGCGCTGCAGTATGTTTTCGACTTTATTTTCGATGTCCCAACCACCCGTCTGGTCGAGCTGATGCTGTAGCTCGTCGAGTTGCTCGCCGATGCTTTCGTCTTCGGGGTGCTCACCAATTTCGTGAAGCAGGTGATGGTATTGGGCAATGGCCTTCGCCGCCTTACCGAGGCCTTGGGCGACGATTTCGAAGACGGTGCCCTCTAGGGTAGCCGGAACTTCTTGGTCGAGTTTGCCGACTCGAAGGCCTGGGATTGCCTCGATCTCACCTGAATCGGGTTCAATTTCNCCGTTTAGGATACGCAGCAGGGTGGACTTGCCCTCACCATTACGACCGAGTAGGCAGATACGCTCTCGCTTTGCGATCGTGAGACCAGCGTCGTCAAGGAGTTTAGGACCGCCGAAGGAGACGGTAAGATTGCGGTAGGAGAGAAGCACTTTTTTTTAATTATGAGTTACGAATTAGGAATCTTTAGTAAGTGCTCGATGTAGGCTAGGTCGGTAGGGGTGGTTAGTTTGGGGTTTGGGTGTTTGTTTGGGACAAGCGTGGTTTTGAGGCCAATGGTGGCTGCGGCTGCAGAATCGTCTGTGATGGTGAGCTTCTTTTTAATGACGTTTTGATAGGCTGTAAGGATTCCTTTGAAGGCGAAGGCTTGGGGGGTTTCCATTGCCCAGAGGCGGCTGCGATCAAGGTCTTCGAGAGTTATCTTACGTAATACGCCGACTGTTTCGATTCGCTTGATTGTATCGGCGACGGGGTGTGCGAGGGAGGCGGCTTGGTCTTCTTGAACCGCTGAGTGGACATCTTTGATGGCTTCAGTGTGGATGCAGGGACGGGCGCAGTCGTGGATATAGACGTAATCGCAATTTCCGTCGATGGCGTTCAGGGCGTTGATGACGGAGAGTTGCCGCTCGGCGCCGCCTAATACGACTTGAATTTTCAAATGGCTGAAGCCATGAGCTACGATAATGGCTTCGATCGCTTTTTTTTGCGCCTCATCGCGGTAGACGATGAGGTAGCTATCGATGACGCGGGAGCGAGCAAAGGCTTTCAAGCTGTAGACGAGTGCAGGCTGATCGTTAATAGAAGCGAGTATCTTGTCTTCTACCTGACCCTGCATGCGTTGTCCGCTACCGGCGGCGAGTAATATAGCAATCGAGGGCATCTTAGCTAAGTTCACCTTGGATGGCCTGGGCGACTGCGGCGGGGTCTTTGGCTTTTAAGATGGGGCGGCCGACTACGATAAAGCTGGAGCCCGCTGCTGCCGCAGCGGCGGGTGTCATGACCCGCTTTTGCTCGTCGTCGGCGCTACCTGCTGGGCGGATGCCGGGGGTGACGATGATGGGGTCGTGCCCGAAGCGGGTGCGTAAAGGCGCAAGTTCGAGTGAGGAGCATACGAGGCCTTGCACGCCCGACTTGAGGGTGATGTCGGCGAGGTGGAGGACTTGGTCTTCGGGAGTGCCGTCGATGTTGAGTGAGCGGAGTTGAACTTCGTTCATCGAAGTGAGCACGGTAACGGCGAGGAGATTGAGATGGGGTGCGTGATCGTTACGGCTTTTGTTAGCCCACTCGAGCATTTCGCCACCGCCACTGGCATGGAGTGTGAGCAGCTCGACGGGAAGGGTGGCGATACTTTGTACGGCTTTGGCCACGGTGTTGGGGATGTCGTGCAACTTGAGGTCCAGAAAGACCTTATATCCGCGGTCGGCAATCTCGCGGACGAAGTCTGGCCCGTATGCGGTGAATAGCTGCAGGCCGATTTTGACCCACTTGAGTGAGTCGCCAAGATGGTCGAGCATGGCTAGGGCTTCTTCGCGGGTTTCGAGATCGAGTGCTAAAATGAGTTGGCAGGGCGCTTGTTTGGACATGATTTCGATATAGTGAGCGATTTTAGCCGATGGCAAAGTGCAAAAGTAGAAAATTTCATGGTAGAGCACTGGAGGAGTCTTCTTAATAACTAAATTGCTATGAAATCCGTAAAACTTGAATCGCCTGCTAAGATTAATCTCATGCTGTCTGTGCATGGGGAGCGTGGCGATGGCTTTCACGATTTGACCTCGGTGGTGGTGCCTTTGGTTTTTGGTGACACTTTAACTGTTTCGATCAATGAAGCAGGTGTAGATCGTTTAAAGTGCATTAATTCCGCTGTGCCTACGGGCGGGGCAAACTTGATTTTGCAGGCAGCAGATGCGTTCCGCGAAGAGTTTGGAGAGAGCATCTACTTCGACTTCGATTTAGATAAGCATATACCTATGGGCGCAGGTCTGGGTGGTGGCAGTAGCAATGCTGCCGTGGCTCTGTGCGCTATGAACCAATTGGCGGGCAATTGCATGACCAAAGAGCGGTTAATAGCAATTGCTGGAGAGCTTGGCTCGGATTGTCCGTTTTTTATCGATTCGATACCTGCAACGATGTCTGGGCGTGGTGAGGTGCTGGAAGCATTGCCCGACGAATTGGCTAAGCCACTGCGAGGACAGAGGGTTGTTTTGTTCCGACCAGATTTTGCAATCAATACGGCTAGCGCCTACAGTCGGCTTATTGAATCGAGACCTTCTGCTTATGAATCTTTGGCGGTGGCTGCTGATCGACTGGCTCTGTTCAAAGACTCTGAAAAGCTGGAAGGGCTACTGTATAATACCTTCGAGGTAAATATAGGCCTCAAATATCTAGCCATCCCCTGTTTGTTAGCGGAACTTCGAGCAGCAGGCTTTGCTTGTTTGATGAGCGGAAGTGGCAGCTGCTGTTTTGCGCTGGCTCAGGATGCAAGCGAAGTTTCGAAGATTCGAGGTATCTGTGAAGAGGCTTGGGGCTCGGGCATATTTTTTGTTGAAACTTCAATTCGCTGAGGAGATCCTATTGCTCTCAGCGACTCTCGCTGCATTCTGAACATTACTAGCTGTGTCCGAACCACATAACAAAGAAGAGTTAATACTCGAAGGCATCGCCGCGTCTCCAGGTGTCGCGCATGGGCGTGCCGTGGTTTACCTACAAAAGCAGTTGGATGTTCCCTGTTTCGAGATTAATGAGGATCAAGTCGACGCTGAGCTCGAACGTTTCGATAAAGCTATTTTAGAAACCCGGGCAGAGATCGCAGGCGTGCGTGATAAAATAGCCCAGAGCTTAGGCGAGGGCGAGGCTGGTATTTTTGATGCCCATTTACTCGTCCTAGAGGATAATGCTCTACTCGAAGAGGTGACAGCGGAGTTGAAGACTTCGAAGAAGAACATCGAATTTTGCTATAACAAGGTCGCGCAGCGCTATATTTCTTTCTTTCGCTCGATGGTGGACGATTATCTCCGCGAGCGTGTCGCTGACATCAGCGATGTTTCTCGCCGCCTTTTACATAATCTGATCGGTANGCAAAAGGTGAATCTCGGCGAACTAGCTGCCGAGAGTATCATTATCTCGGAGGACATCTCGCCCTCGGATGCGGCAGATCTAGATCGTAACAAACTGCTCGGCTTTGTCACAGATTGTGGTGGTAAGACTAGCCACTCGGTCATCATGGCCCGTTCATTGCGAATACCCGCAGTGGTCGGCGCGCACGATGGCACCAAGAAGATACTCAGCGGTGACCACATTTTGGTCGATGGACACAAGGGGATTATTATCATCAATCCGACAGAGGATCGCCTCTTTAAATATGGCAAGTTCGCGACCGAACGGAAGCAGCGAGACGATACTTTTAATTCCTTTATTTCCGAACCTGCTCAGACGCTTGATGGTGCGTCGATCAGTCTAATGGCCAATGTCGAAGGTGCACAAGAGATGGAGCAGGTCAAAGCTATGCACGCCGAGGGTGTCGGACTCTTCCGCACGGAAGGTATTTTCCTTCGTCACCACGGCTATCCGCCTGAGTCAGTACAATATGAAGAGTATCGCGCAGTAGTCGAAGCGTCGGGAGATCATCCAGTCATCATCCGGACTTTAGACGTGGGTGGTGATAAAATCATTGGCGACGAAAACGTAAAGGACGACAACTCCTTCATGGGCTTTCGTGCTATCCGCTTTTGCCTCGGTAATGAAGCTATTTTCAAGACTCAACTCCGAGCCATATTGCGTTCTAGCGACCACGGGAATGTGAAGATTATGTATCCCATGATTAGCGGCATTATGGAGCTACGCATGGCCAATAAAGTATTCGATGCAGTCAAACAAGAATTGCGTGATGAAGGGCAAGCCTTTGACGAGGCCATCGAGGTCGGCGCAATGGTCGAAGTTCCCAGTGCGGCTGTAATTATTGACCTACTCGCCGCTGAGACAGATTTTTTGAGTATAGGCACGAATGACTTAATTCAATACCTGATCGCTGTGGACCGTCTTAATGACCAAGTCGCTCACCTCTACGATCCCGCTCACCCAGCTGTGCTGCGGACTCTCAAGGCGATTATCGATGGTGGAAAAGCAGCCAATACACCGGTGAGTATTTGTGGAGAGATCGCGGGTGACCCGATCTTCGCGGGGCTCCTCTTGGGTATGGGTGCGGATTCTTTAAGTCTGACTTCAAGCCTTTTGCCAGAGGTTAAATATTTCATCCGCCATATTAAAAAAGCTGATGCAGAGGCACTCGTTGCCGAAGTCACGCAGCTTAGCGATTCGACCGAAATCGTTCGAAAGCTCGAAGCCTTCCGCCAAAAGGCACTGGGTGAATTGGCGTAGCTTACTGGTTGAAGCCATCAGGCGGCATTTCTGCAGGCACTTGCTACTAATGCTGCATAATGTGGAACCTAAGCTATCCGCCTATGGCCACCCGCGACTTGATCCAATCTTTAATCGGTTCGATTGCTTCGACCCCCTGCGTCAAAACGATGTAGACNATGCCCGCATAGAGTAGCAATGCGCAGCATCCGACCGTNAAAGCGCCGATAGCCAGCAAACCATCCTCTTCCGATAAACCGACGCCGATCATGAAGATCACCATNGCAGGAAAGGTGTTTGTCAAAGGGATCGGTAGCATCATAAGGCAGGCCATATTTAACACTACAAAGGCTAAGCTTGCTTGCCCTGTCCGCCCGCGAATCCACTTTTGACGTGGACGAATGCATCGCTCAATCTTGCTTAGGAATTTTGATGCAGTACCGAGCATCGTTTTAGCCAGCTTGGGTTTGATTCGAATAGTGCCGAGGCCCTGTGGCAGCCAAATGACCTTTCGGCCACGTATCATTTGCAAAGCAATCAAAGCCATGACCACGCCAAAGGGTGTGCTATAGCCTGGTGCTGGGATTGGAAGGGCGCTTGGTAGCGAAAGCACAATTAGCAGCAAGCCGAAGCCCTTTTCGCCGACCGCACAGGTGATCTCATTGATCGAGAGGCCACGCTCGTCGTTAGCATTTAAGAGCTCTTGCAGGGTCTCCCCTAAGGGTAGGGGTNGCGATGCGTCTTCGGTAGATTGCATTTATGTAGTATGCAAATAGAAGTCTTGCTCTCAATCCTAAAGAGGAGTCGTTTACTCGCTACAAAATGAAAGCATCCTTCAGCACTAAGAAACGAAAATCTATCGCCCTCTATGGCGGCAGCTTTGATCCTGTGCATGAGGCTCACTTGGAGGTCGCTCGGACTGCACTGGAAGATTGCGATTTAGATGCGGTCATTTTCATCCCTGCGGCTCAATCGCCACTCAAAAAGAGCGCCGCTCTTGCCGAAGATGCAGATCGCGTCGAAATGCTTCGCCTCGCTACTACTGAAGAGNCGCGCTTCGAGGTCGACACCTGCGAGATTGAGCGTGGTGGCACCAGTTATACGGTCGATACGGTTAAGGNTTACCAAGCGGCGCATGAGGGAGGTCTTCTANATTGGATCATCGGTGCCGATCAGTTTGAGCTCTTGCCGCAGTGGCGCTGCATTGAAGAGATCGCCTCGATGATTACCTTTATCGTGCTTCGCCGCCCTGGTCACTCGATTGTTGAGTCCGCTGTCAAAGGTCTGCGGTTCGTCACAATCGATGCTCCACTAATGCCGCACAGTTCCACCAAGATACGCGCATCAATCGCTGAGGGGCGATCGGTGGTAGACTTACTACCACCCGCAGTTGAGGCTTTCATTTCCTCTCGTGACCTCTATACCCGATAGATATTTTTAGTATTATGACCAAAGAAAAAAGTAAAACGGAGAAGTGCACACTTGAGGAGATTCGCTGTGCCATTACCGCAATCGAAGATAAGAAGGGCGAAGCCATCCGCGTGCTTGATGTGCGTGGCAAGTCCTCGATCACCGACTACATTGTCCTAGCCACGGGCACCTCCGACCCCCATGTCAAAGCGCTCAAGAGTGGGCTCGACCAAGCGCTTAAAGAAGCCGATGTCCAGCTAATCGGGCAAGATCGTACCCTTGGTAGCGGTTGGCTAGTCGTCGATGCCTTTGACTTTATGATCCATTTGCAGACCTCGGAGATGCGTGATTTTTACCGACTCGATCAACTCTGGAAAGATGCCACTGAGGTGAGCTTTTAGTTGGAGCAATGAATACCTTACTGCTTGTTTTTATCCTTCTGCTCGTTCTGAAACTCAGCACGAGTATCGTNCTCGATTTGCTNAATCTGCGCTACGCNCAAGCTCGTTCTAGCGAGGTCCCAGANAGCTTTCGCGACTTTATCGATTTGCCGACTTATCAGAAATCGGTCGAATACACCGTGGCTAAAACGCGCTTTGGCATCGTCAGTGATCTCTACGATGCGGGCGTGCTTGTATTGGTGCTTTTACTTGGCGTTTTGCCATGGTTCTTCGAACTCTTCACCGCTTGGTTCGGCTTTAGTGTCTGGGGTCAAGCCCTTGTGCTCTTTCTAATCGGTTTGGTGCTCGGTCTACCTTCGATTCCTTTTGACTGGTGGGGCACCTTCAATCTTGAAGAACGTTTCGGCTTTAACAAAAGCACGAAAAAATTATGGGCCATTGATAAGGTGAAAGGCACGATTATCGGCTTCGTTATCGGCTATCCTTTACTAGCATTACTCATCTACTTGGTTGGCGCGGCAGGTTCACTTTGGTGGGTCTGGGGATTCGCAGTATTCTTTATATTTCAGCTCGTGATGGTAGTGGCCTACGATGTTTATCATGCCGCTATTCAATAAGCTGGAACCGATGGAGGAGGGTGACTTGAAGACGCGCCTCTTCGCCTTGGCTGACCGCACAGGTTTCCAAGCGCAGACCATCCTTGTGATGGATGGCAGTAAACGCTCTGGGCACTCCAACGCCTTCTTTTCCGGCTTTGGTCGATTCCGCCGTATCGTATTATTCGATACGCTGATCGAGCAAATGGAAGCCGAAGAACTAGAGGCTGTGCTCGCTCATGAGATCGGGCACTACAAGCTCGGTCACATCCCAAAAATGATGGCGATGGCCGCGCTCTCATCCCTTGCAATGTTTGCGGTACTCGGGTGGTTGGCCAACGCAAGCTGGTTCGTGGAAGCCTTTCATTTCAACGCGATGGCGGACGGTCAGATAGTCCCAGTCTTGTTACTCTTTATGCTGCTCAGTGGGCTCATTACTTTTTGGTTGTCGCCTTTGACTAGCCGCCTATCTCGTAAGCATGAGTATGAGGCCGATGCTTTTGCGCGTGATGCGATGGGCAGTTATGCACCTCTTTCGAAGGCTCTACGAAAGCTTCATAAAGAGAATCTAAGTAATCTGACGCCGCACCCTGTTTATAGCAGTTTCCACTATTCGCACCCTACGCTGGTTGAACGTGAAGCGTCTTTGTGCTTGGAATAGCTAGCACTTTTCCAAGCTTACACTATGCGACGAGTTCTTCGTATTTTATTTTTCTGTATTATTCCTTTCAAGCTGCTTCCCATTCTCGTGGCCGAGGAACTGCGGATCGCGACTTATAATTTAAATAATTACCTAATCACGGATCGCTATGTGGATGGGCGATGGCGTCCCTCCTACCCAAAGCCCGAGAAAGAGAAGGCGATTATACGTCAGATCATTAAAGATGTGTCGCCAGATGTGCTCGTTCTCCAAGAAATGGGTTCGATGGGTTTCCTTCATGAATTGCGTGCAGACATGGCGCGCGAGGGCATTCATTACGACTATTTGGAGCACATGGAGGGCGCAGATCGGAATCGTTACCTTGCGGTGCTTTCTAAACGTGCGCCTGAAGCGGTGCTTAAACACAAGGATCTAAACTTTAAGTATTTTGAAGGGCGTGAAGTGGTCAAACGGGGAATGTTAGAGATGACTTTTGAACTCACCTGCGGGACGAAGTTTCAGTTATTTGCTGTGCATCTCAAAAGTCGTTACACAGATAAAAAAGAAGACCTGCAGTCTAGTCTGCGCCGTGTCCGTGAAGCCGAGGCTTGCCGAAATCGTATCATAGAGCGCACACATGATCTGGGCGCTGATAAGTATTTAGTAGTGGGCGATTTTAATGATCACCCCTCTAGCGCGACTATGCGCCGCTTCTATCGGAGAGGAAACCTTGAGATCGGTGCATTAGTTCCCGCTGCCGATAGCCGTGGCGAGTTATGGACCTATTTCTACGAGAAGGAATCTCGCTACGAATCGGTCGACGGGTTTGTCGCATCATCTGCCTTCATGCCTATGATTAAGTCGAGGCGTGCTAAGATCGTGGATAGCCTGGGGGCACTCAAAGGGAGTGATCATCGCATGGTTTATCTCGATTTGATTGAGCCAGCGCCAGCGCAGGTCAAAAAATAAAACATTATGCAGGTGGGTAATTGCCCAACCACTGCATTAGGCACCGCTTGTTTGAGCTCGTTGCCTATTTGCTTCATACAAACAAACCGCTGCGGCGGCGGCTACGTTGAGCGAGTCCGCTTGTCCGGCCATCGGGATGCGGATTTGCTGAGTCGCTTTTTCTAGCCAGTAAGCACTGAGACCATCGCTTTCGCTGCCCATAAAGAGGGCAAGACCTTCTTGATAGTTCACCTCCCAGTGTAGTTTTTCGGTGTCTGGAGTCGTGGCGCAGCAGACGATATTTTTTGCGCCTAACCAATCGGCCAGCGTGTCGCGGTCAGTCGAAACAATGGGTAGAGAAAAGATTAAACCCTGCGAAGAACGGATTGCATTTGGGTTATACAAATCGAGCACACAATCGACCAGTATGACGGCATCCACGCCTGCGCCATCCGCGCTACGTAGAATCGCACCTAAATTGCCCGGCTTTTCGATGCCTTCGAGCACGAGTAAGAGTGGTGTTTGCTTCAGTGGTAAATCGGCGAGCACGTTACCTTGTTGCGCCGCAATTGCGATCAATCCATCCGGTCCTTCTCTATGGGAAGCTTTTGTAAATACGTCTGGGCTCATTCCGATCACTGGGAAGTTGCTGACATCTTTATGTTCAGCAATAAATGTGGCGTGCAAGTCGCTTGAAAAAAAATCTGCACAATAGTAAAGATGCGTGATCTCGAAGCCCGCCCTTAGGGCATGAGTAATTTCACGTAGCCCCTCTATGAGGCAGCGTGATTGGCGCTCGCGGTGTTTGCGTTCGCGGAGCTTGACTAGGTTTTTAACCTGATCGTTTTGTCGACTTTGGATATAAAGTTCTTCCATGGGGTGGGGGATTTTTAGGATTGCAGAAGATCTAAGCATACGGGAGGGCATGGGGATGCAAGTGCCAAAAAATTTCGTAGCGGAGCCTTTTGAATATCACCGTGAGCTTGATTTCACCGTCGAGAGTCTGACTAATCTAGGGATGGGAGTCGGTCGCGTGGACGGCTGGGTCGTCATGGTGCCCTTCGTTATCCCTGGTGAGCGCGTCAAAGCCCGCATTTTTCGTAACTTTCAAAATTACTCAGATGCCGACTTAGTCGAAGTCCTCGAAGCTTCGCCTGATCGGATTGAGCCAAAATGCCCACTTTATTCGCGCTGCGGTGGCTGCCAGTATCAGCATATTAGTTATGAGCGTCAGCTCAAAGAGAAGACGCAGCATGTCAAAGAGCTCATGCAAAAGCTCGGTGATATCGAATTCCCCGTGGCACTCTCACACGGGTCAGCGCAGGTTTACAATTACCGCTCAAAGATCACGCCGCATTACAATCGCCCAGACCGTGATGGTTCGCAGCCCATCGGGTTTTTGCAATACGGTCGCCGCAATCAAATCATCGACGTCGAGCAATGTCCCATCGCGACGGATGCGATCAATGCAGCTTTGCCTGAAGCCCGCGAAGAAGCCCGCCGTTCTGGTGGTAAAAAGCGCCGTCAACGGGGCGGCACATTGCTCATGCGGCACGTGCTTGAAGGCGTGGTCAAAAACCCGCAAGACATTGTTTCGGAGCGAGTAGGAGAGGTCACCTTTCAGTTTAAAGCGGGCGAGTTTTTCCAGAATAACCCCTACATTCTGCCTGACCTCGTGCAGCACGTCGCGACGGAAGCTTCCGCCGAAGGTGCTCGTTACCTTGTGGATGCTTACTGTGGTGTGGGGCTCTTCGCGCTCTCCACGGCAAAATCTTTCGAGCAAGTGGCCGGGGTTGAAATTAGCGAACCCGCTGTTCGTTGGGCGCAGGCTAATTGTAAAATTAGCGGCATCCAGAACGCACGCTTCGTCATAGGGAAGGCTGAGGCCATCTTCAACGGCCTCAAATTTCCGCCTGAGCACACCGCTATGGTCATCGATCCCCCAAGGAAAGGTTGCGACGAGAGCTTCCGCCAGCAGTTGCTTCAATATCGTCCGCAACGCCTAGTCTATGTTTCCTGCGATCCTGCGACTCAAGCGCGCGATCTCAAAGAATTCATCGAGGGTGGCTACAAAATCACTAAAATGCAGCCCTTTGACCTCTTCCCGCATACCCGGCACATCGAGAACGTTGTTTCCCTGAGTTTGGCAGAGTAATTTAAGCTAGCACCTCCGCCCGTCCCTAAGTTGCTCTGCGAAGCTCGAAGCATAGGTGAATGAGTCCCAAAAAAGGGTTGACGACATCACCACTAAAGCCATCTTCACGCTTCTTTTTT
>JGI24539J26755_10000428_pt1 | contig 19819 bp, 9 predicted proteins | sample NorSeaMetagenome_2_FD_26755 | JGI IMG/M metagenome (IMG submission 26755) | reverse complement strand
CGACGGATCCCGCCGACGATTGGTCCGAGCCGGCGGGNCCGGGGAGCGCCAGCGCGGGGTAGTCGTCATCCGCCAGACGGCTCACCTCCACCCCAGCCTCCGCAGCCTCCTCCGCGGCGCGCGTAGCCTCCTTCGCGAATCTCGCGGCGTCCTCGGCGGCGATTCGCGCAGCTTCCGACGCGGCCCGGGCGTTAGCCTCGTGAACGGAGGAGACGCCGTGGATGGAGGAGGAAACTTCGGTTTCACCCGTGACTGGTTGCCCGTACGCGTTCAACTCGCCGTTTTGCATCTGCGCGTGAGCCGCCGCGTGCGCCTGATAGTGCGCCTGGTACTGGGCGTACGCGTTCGGGTCCATCGGGGCGGAGTGCTCGCCGAACTTCATCATCGCCGGGGGCGCGGACGCCGCGGGCGGCGGCGCGGGCGCGTCGAAGTCCTCGGGCACACGCTGGTTAGCCCGCTGGTTAGCCTGCTGGTTGGCGGCTGGTGGCGGGCCTGGGGGAAGCGGCGGGGGCCCCATCCCGGGATGCGGCGGCGCGCCCGTGACCTGCGTCGGGGGCATGTTGTGGGGATGGACCATCCCCGGGGGACCGTGTGGGTATCCATGCGGGTACCCCGGCGGCGGAACCATCCCGGGTGGGTAGCCGTAGGGAACCGTAAATCCCGGCGGCATCCCTGGCGGAGACACCCCGTTGGCGACTGGGGGCATGTGGTAGAGGGGCACGGGAAAGCCGTTAGGGCCGACCATCATGGGAGGCATCCCAGGGGGTAAACCTGGCGGCGCGCGAGGCGAGGAGCTGTACTCCTCGCTCGTTTCGGATGCGGCGAGGCTGTTGCTGCTCAGTTGCCTGTGGACGCCCCGGCCGCGACCGCCGCCGCGGCCCCGACCGCCCCGGCCGCCCCGACCGCGCCCGCCGCCCCTGCCGCCGTGCGCACCCGCGCTGTCGAAGAGTGCATCGCCGGGGGAATCCGTGGATGACTCGGAGGATGTCGGGAAAGAGTGCGTGGGTTTGGTGGACGGGGTAAAGTCCGAAGCCCTGGCGCTGAGGCGCGGTTGAGGCGCGGACGGCTCGTCGCCGTTGGCGAGCGCCTGCGCCTCAGCCGCCTCCCGCGCCATCTCCTCGGCGATCTTCGCAGCCTCCGCCGCAGCCTTCGCCGCGGCGATGGACGTGGCTTCGGCAGCCTTCGCAGCCTTGAGCTTGGCGTTCGCGGCGGCCATGATTTCATCACGCCGGCGGCGCTCCTCCTCCTTGGCGCGATGCTCCGCGTCGGCCGCGGCGGCTTCAGCCTCCTCAGCCTCGCGCACGACGCGCTCAATCTCTTTTCTCTCGGCAGCCTGCGCTTCGCGCGCGTCGCGCTCGGCGGTGACCAAGGANGCAGCCTGCGCCGTCTCCAGGTCCTGCATCTCGCGGATCATTCGCTCGTGTTCGGCAGCCTCCTGGGCNTCGAGGACGCGGCGNCGCTCNTGAAGCTCGCGCTCCTCCGCGGCGTCCGCCTCAGCCTTGGCCGCGGCTCGGGCCTCGGCGGCAGCNTCGAGCTCAGCCTTGGCCGCNGCGTCGGCGGCGTCGCGCTCCGCTCGAAGCTTCGCGTCAGCTTCTGCAGCCTCGGCGGCTTCCTTCTCGCGGCGCAGGCGCTTCTCCTCCTTGTCGCGAGCCTTCTTAGCCTTGGCTTTTTCCTCCTTGCGTTTCTTATCCTCCTCAGCCTTGGACTCGTCCGCTAGCAGCAGCTCCTGCTCAATCTCCTTCTCCGCGGTGTTGGCAGCCTCCGCCCTACGCTCCAGCATCATGCGGAGGCACGGGATGATCACCGGGTGGAGCCACCTGTAGTGATCCCTCTGGGCCAACGCCTCGATGTCGGCGATGATATCACTTCGCTCGTTCAAGATGGCCTCCATCTGCAGGTCAAACACCTTCACCCGCTCCTGCCCGGCTACCAGCGCCGGGGTCATCCGCTCGGGGAGGTTCTGAAGCTTCCGGCATATCTCCATGGCCTCAGGCGGGATGGCACCGCCCGAATCCTTCCACGAGGCGATCGCGGCGTCGATCTCGTCGACGGTTTCCCGTTTGAGGGTGACCCGGTACCAGCGATCTTCGGCGGATAGAAAATGTTTCGACTTTTGGAGCTTGGCACGCTTGGCCTCCTTGAAATTCCGCGCGTCGCCAATCGTTCGCCGTTTCTGCTGCATTTCGTCCAGCTTACTCTTGGTGAGCTTCAGACGAAGTTGCATCTCCTGCTTCTCGCGGAAGCGCTCAGCCTCGAACGGGTCCTTCTTGCGGTCTTCCCGGAAAGGGTCGTATTTCGTGGGCCCGTTCAGCTCGTTGAGCTTCTGCTGGTTCTTCTCGTGCTGCGCCTGGGTGTCCAGCGTGACCTGCTTCCAGAGCTCGGTCTCGATCTCGAGCTCGTGCAAGTCCATATTCAGCAGTTTCTGACGAAGGGACTTGAGCATGTACCGAAGCTTAGCGTAGTCCTCGAAGAAGACGCGCAGCTTAGCCTCGTCATCGGGGTTGGCCGGATCCAGCGCTCGGATGGTGTCCAGGGGCATCCTGTCCGACAGCATGGGCTCGGCGCAGGTCAAGATGCCGTCGATCCAGTGCCGGGTCACAACCTTCATCAGCACGATCCCGCGAAAGGTCCCTTGGTTCTGTTTGAGCTGATTCTGGTAACCCTCCATCCTGCTCTGGAGTTCGGCGTCGCTGCAAAAAGCGAAACTCAGAACCTCCTCCTCTGGTCTGGTCTGGAGATCCGAGCTCTCGCTGTAGAGCCACTTTAGCAGATTCTCGCCGACGAACTCCTCCTTGGGCTGCGCCGCGGCCGTCTTGGCGCGGATCATCGCCTCCTCCTCGTCCTTCGCGTCGGAGATCAGACCCGGAATCGCCGCCATGGCGCCCATCGGATACAGAGCCTGCCACGCGCCCACGCACAGGCGAAGGGAACGAGACGATTCGTCGACGCAGTACTCGCCGGCGCCTTTACCCTTGGGGCCGCCCTTCTTTCCCTTGCCCGCCTTGCCGCTCTTCTTGTTGCCGTCCTTCCTCGCGTCGTCCGCCTCGGCNACCGACTCGGTTCCGACACCGCCCGTGATTCCAAACAGCGCCGAACCCTCCGAGAGCATCTGCCAGAGACTCACGGAGCTCTTTTGCCTTTCCCTCATCAGAATCCTATCGTGGCAACTTTGGCTGGAACCCTTGCCGCAGTACTGCCGCAGCAAGGTATCCATGGCTTTCAGATCCTCAGTCTGGAGCATTCGCAGGCGAGCGCCAAAGTTATCCGTCCTGACGGGATCATCCGGACAAATCCCGTCCGAGCCGGCGGGAATGTCGTCGGCGGGACTCCCCGCCTGCTCGGCATCCGTGCGAGACGACGTCCTGCCCACGGTGGCGTCCGGTGAGTCCGACGGTACGCGCTCCGGCGCCCCNAGCTTGGGCCTGCGCCTGCGAAGCCCGATGCCGGCCTTCTCCTTCTCGTCGACCCGCNATCTCGCGTCCCGCAACCTCGCNGAGATGTACTGCGCAATCGTATGAATCAATCGCAGCGGCATCTGATTGGACCTCAGCAGGAAACGCATCGCGAGCACGATATCCTCGATGAGGCGTTCGCGATCTTCAGGCGCGGCGGCCGGTGGGTCTTCTTGATACTCCCACGAGGGCAGAGGCGCGTGCTCTTTCACCCACTCAGCCTTTTCCTCTAGCGCCTTCATCGCGATATCAGCCTCCTCGCTGCCCGTGAAGACGTGCTTGAAGTGCTGCAAGCCGAAGGGNGCGTAGACCCAATACGTCTCTTCCGTGTCGGTGAGGTNCTCGAGCATCTCGACGTAGATGTCTTTACCGCTCGGTCCTCGGACGACGGTGCCGGTGGACTCGGGCACGGCGCTCGGGTCGGCGACTGACCGATCCACCGCGTCGCGAATGCTCTGCTCCCTCACTTTGTTNGTCGTCTGCGCGTACTTCATCAATCGCGCCGCGGGTGACGCCATCCGTTGGGTGTTGTTGTCCACCATGAGTTTATCCATGTTGATCATCTGGTGCTTGAAGACTTCGTGGAAGTTGACCCCGCTGTTGATACATATCTGCTCCAGATCCTTGTATTCATTATCCTGCTCCATCTGGTGCAAGGTGCTCTCGTGCACGATGCGTTTCTTGAAGTTCCCTTTAGCAAGCTGCGATTGTTCGTCGCAGTCGCCGAACCAGTTGAGGAACTCGTCGCCGTGCCGTTTGGTGAAATCCGGGACGGCTTGTTGCAACGACTTGTCCAAGTCGTCCAGGGCGGTGTCGAACTGCGCGTACTGCTTCCGCAGGCGCTCCTGCTCCACGTCAAACTCGAGCGTCATGGCTCCGGTGAGCGGGGGCAGCAGCGCTGGGTGCATCATGTGCTCCCTCAGCTTACCCAACAGCCCGGGTTCCTCCTGCACGCGGGTCAGCGCGTCCTTCAGCAGGGCGTACCTCGCCTTGCGGAAGTCCCTGTCGAGGGGCTCGGGCAGCTCCCATTCCCGATCGTTGTTATAGTCCACCTGGAGGTGGTTCTGCGTGGCGACCCGTCGAAGCATCGCGGTGTCGATCAGGGGCTCCGCGAAGTCCTCGTCCTCGTCGCTATCCGTCACCACCCCGGCGTTCACGCCGTTCCTGCTCTCCGCCCGTCTCATTCGCCGCCGAACCGCCTCCTCCTCGACGGCGTCGGCCCTGTACACCTCGACATCCACCGAGAGCAACGGCGCGGGGCGACCGCACACCTCATCCGCGATGTCCGCCGGCGTCGCGGAGTTGACCAGCCCGGGCCTGTCGTCGTCCACCTCGGGGACGGACTGGGCCATGATCGAGGGTATCGCGCGGTCCTCGGGCCAGACGCCGGAGCCCGAGCCGGCGCCGCCGAGGTTAACGTCGTGGGACATCGCGAGCGGCGCGATCCAGTAGCTCGCGTCGCCCATCCGCTCCGTGGTGACGTCGGTCGGGTAGTGCTTCTCGATGCACTGGTAGAGACCCTCCGCCGAGAGGTGCTCGCCGCCGTCGCAGCAATCGGGAAAGCTGCACTTCCATCGAGTCCATTTGCCGGTGGCGATGCGGCTCTGCAGGATGTCCCGCACGATCTTCACTTCATCCGCGCGTCGCGGGCCGTCCGACACGCGGTCCACGTGCTCCCTGAGTTCCTTGAGCGGTATGTCCATCATGGAGAGAACCGCCATCGGGTCCTTCTCAACCGCGTCCTTCCAGTACTTCCGCACGGAATCAAACTGCCGTCTGCGCGCCAGCTTCTCCCGAATTTCCTTCTCCCTCACCGCGACAGCCTCCCTCTCAGCCTTGGCAGCCGCCTTGGCAGCCTCCTTCTCAGCCTTGGTCTTGGGAGCCTTGGCCTTGGGAGCCTTGGCGGTCGTGGCCACCTCGGCAAAGTCCGCCAGCTTGGATCGTAGCTTGTCCTCCTCCGCCGCGCGAGCCTTCGCCATGGCGCCCGTCACGATTGAGATGTCCTTCGACCCGGGCGACGCGGCGTCGGGGGTGCCCGGGGTGCCGTTCGGCGTCGGCGGTTTATCGGCAATGGACAGTTTGGGAGTTGCGGGTTCCATGCGCTCCTTGGCAGCCTCGAGCGCCGCCGCCCTGCGCTGAAAGTTCTCCGCCTCGTCGGTCCTGCTTCTCATCTCCAGGTTGTTCTTGATGTCCGCCGCTTGCTTCAACTTGGCGCTCGCCGCGAGCTGCTTGACCTGCTCCTTGTTCTGGATGGATTGCTCCTTGGAGAAGCGCTGATACCTGTGGTTTTGTTCGCGCATCTGCATGAAGCTCTCGAGGCGGACGAGGTTGTCGGCGGCGTGGCCGCGGACCCCCTCGTTGACGTCGGCGCCGCCGTTGCCGACGGCTTGCTGGTGCATCAGTCGGTCGGTGGAGCGGTGCAGCTCGCACAGCGTCCCGTACGATTCCTTGAGCATCGACGTGGCCCGGGGGATGAAGTCCTCGGACTTTTGGAATCTGTTGATGTCCGGAAAGAAGGGCAGTAAGAGCGCCTCCTCGTCGAAGGAATCTCGCGTCAGGGCCTTGGCGAGCTTCAGATCGGACTTGCCCGCCCCGGGCGGGAGTTCAGCCTCGGCCAACTCCCTGACGCGCTCCATGGCGTCGGCGGAGGCGAAAGGATCGTCGTAGACCACCTCGACGAGCATCAGCTTGACCAGGATCGAGTCAGGGCACGCCTCCACCGCCGCGCTCGCGCGCTCGTAGCACTCCTTGAACTGTTTCGTGAGGTTCGCCGACGTCCTCTGCGCCAGCGCGAGCCTGTGCGAGATCCTGACGCGCCCCATGTGCGGTAAGGGGTTGCCCGGGTACTGCTTGATCAGCCGGTCCATCTCCTTGATGCACTGCTTCGCGTTACCCTTCTTGACGTATCCGAACGCCTTGACGCACGCGTCCCGGACCTCCTTGTCCAGCGACTTGGCGGCGTCGGCGGGGTTCGCGAGCGAGGTGCCATCTTTACCTCCCGGGGATCCCTTCGACGCGGACCCGGACGACTTACCCTTCGCCGCCTGGGATCCGCCCTTGCCGCGATCCTTCCCCATGGACCTGACCTCGCCGACCTCGTACGCACCCTAGCGCGCACTCAGACGACGGCGCCAGGCGCCTTCACCTTGTGGCGCGATGGGTGGCGCTTGGTGGGTGAAGTCCCGAGGTGGATTTTCGTCCGAGATCACGATCTCTGTACAGTGCGGGACACGAATTAACGAATTACAGACCCTAACCTCAAGCGTCACCGTGAGGCGGACGACGGAATTTTCACATTTGGCGTATGTCGCCTTTCGCACTTTTCATCTACAAAGCTACCTCTTCTAAGTGTGCTGAACGCCTACGTGCACTCAAACCGCCGATCCCCCGCCCGCACCCGCACCCGCCGTGGACACGTTGTTGATCTTCACGTGCGTCGGCACCACGCCCAGGATGCCGTCCACGAGCTCGCCCAGCGGCGCGAGCTCCTCTCTCTTTACCAGCCCAAACGCGGTTGTGAAGTAGATGAAGTGCTTGAACAAAGTGTTGAGATGCGCCTCGGCTCCCAGGGTGCAGATCTGGGGAAAGTGCGAGTGGTATATGTGCGCGTACACGCGAAACAGCCTGGTGAAGATCTTCCGGACGACGTCCGGGAAGTTCCCCGGGAAGTCCGCGCCCTGCGCCTGCGGAAATAAAGCCTCGTCATCCACCTGCGACTCCACCCACGTGAGGAGGTAGTCCACGTACTGCGGCGCGCTGCACGCGATGGGCTTCTTCACCTTGACCCCGTCCGCCCACCTGTACTCGTACTTGGGCCCCGCGCACATCGTCGGGCACGATCCCTCCGTGCAGTACTCCGCCAGGGTGGCGTAGAGCATCGATATCGCGTTGTAAAAGTCCACGGTGTTCACGGCGAGCCACTCGTGTAGGTCCTCGCCCGGGGGTAAGAGCACCGCCTCCCGCAGGTTACCGCTGCCCAAAGTGGCGTCGATATGCTGCTTGAGCGCGGCACCCTTGGAACCGACCGGCGCGTTCTTCTTGGGCCTGCGGTCGCACGAAAGGGGACGAGGTCAAAACGCGGAGAGGGGGGTGCCAGAAAGAGTTAAAAGTCGAACGGGGGGAGATGGCGTGAGGTGGGTCCAAGGGGTTCGCCCGTTGGCTCGATGACGGGACACGCACCGGAAAGTGGCGCGCGAGTTCGACGACGAGCTCGGCCAAAACATGGCGACGGACTCTCCTCTCCGACGCGACCGCCCCTCGCCTCCGCGCGATAGCGTTATGGAATATTCGGCGAATCTGCCAAAAACGTGAGAGACTTTTTGTAAATTTTCCGTCGTCGCTGCACGGCAGCGCTTTTACATCAGAGAGCCAACACACGCGGCGTGGTCTCATTAGACTAAGATGAACCCCTCCCGCCAGGACGGTCGCACCCGAGGCGGCACACCCCCCATCCTGATCGAAACCCCCTTGACCGGCGACTCCCCCGTCGCCGCTCCCACGAGTTCCCACGTCACCATCATCGCCAGCAACACCGAGCCGACCACCGCGATGCCGTATAAAAACTTTAGCGCCGGCGATCGCATCGAGCTCGCCGCCCTCATCGCGAGCACCGCGAACGTCACTAGCTCACCGTCCACCGTCGCCGCGCTCACGCAATCCCCGACGAACCCCGCGAGCGCGTCCACGACCTCGATGTCCGTTTTACTCGGCGTGAACATCCTGTGCGTCAGTTTACCGGGCTTGGACTCCGGCGTGTACTCGACGCGAAACTCAAACTGATTGGTGTTTGATACCCCCGCGTTCGGGTGCTTGCTGACCACTGACCCGTTCGAGTCCGCCGACGGTGACCCAACGTCCATCGCGCTGTCACCGAGGCTCAACTCCCTCAGCGCCGCACCGGGTGTTGTTTTAGGGACGGGAGGATGATTCGTACATCTGGATTCGTCTTCGTCGAGGTCAGAGTCCGAGTCCGCGAGGTCGTCGTCAAAGTCCAGTCCCGTCGCCACCCCCGACGCGTACGGCGAACGGACGCACTCCACGGTCACCTTCCCGTGCCTCAACACCGTAGAGTTCGCGTACATCTCTGACTCACCCCCGTTGGTGATGCGCTCCAACGCCGCGTGCAGCCGGGAGACCTCGCCGGTGAGCGCCGCCGCGGTGGCCTCCGCGGCGAGTCGACCCGCTTGAACCCGCTTGCATCTTCGGGCCATCTTGTCTCGCTGCGCCTCGGCGTCGCGGAGGCACGCCTCGCCCTCCGCGACGGTCTCCTCCAACTCCGCGACCTTCGCGACGAGCGTTCCGCGTTCTCGTTCCATGGCGGCGACCGTGGAGGCTTTCTCCTGGAGCGCCCTTCGGAGCCATTCGTCGTTCTCCGCGGCGCGTTCGTGCTCGAGCTCCAGCCGTCGGATCTCACTCTCGAGGTCCGATGTGAGCATGCGCATCTCCGCTCCGGTGGACGCGTCTTCGCGGAGGGTCTCGATGTGCGTCTCGAGGTGTTCGCACCGCGCCCGGAGGGTCTCCTTCTCCCTGCTCGCCTCCCTGGCGCTCTTGGCGAGCGCGAGTTGCGAGCGCCTTCGCTGCGCGGTCGCGGACAGTGGGGTGGACGAGGTGACGACTCCTCCTGGGGTGGCCGACATCGGGCGCTTGGTCACTGAGTACTGCCCGCAGGAAAACCCTGAGTCATCGTCGGAAGAGTCGGAGTCGTACAGAGCCTTGCGCGCGCTCGCCAACCGCGCGCTCGCGGGTGTGCGCCCGGTGGTCATGCGAGGGGTGGTCATGTCTCCCGTAGCCAAACGTCCCGTCAACGCGCGTGCGATGCGGCGTTGGGGACGCGGTTAGTGCGCTATCACCGAGACCGGGGCGGCGTCAGTGTCGCTCACACACGCGGATGTTGACGTGCGCGGGGATCGATACGGTCACGAAAGGTACCCAGGACCGTGCCGCGCGCGCGTGCTCGTGGTCGCAGTGGCCGGTGCCCAAACGCCATTCCGAGAAACGTTCCCCCCGAGAAAAGCGTTAATCCGGGGATGAATTTTCGGATGTGTCGTATGGCCGGGCAGTCTCAATATTTTGCCGTCTGAGAGCAGTTGTGATTGGCCGTGCGTGATCCACGAAGCGCGATATCACAAATGTGGTGCGCAGCGCGCGTGCCCATGGCGACCGCGGCGATGAACGCCGGGGTCTCGCCGTCCGTGCGACCCACGCACGTGCGCACCACTCTCCGTCCGCGCGTGCCCCAGCGGGCATCGACCATCGCCCATGCGTTGAACCCCGAGGAGGAGCGCAGGTACTTCGTCCTCGGCGTGTCGCCCGGCGCGTCCCAAGAAGCTGTGAAGCGCGCGTACAAACGGATGGCAAAGCTGCACCACCCGGACGTGAACCTGGAGGATCCGCTCGCGCCCGCCAAGTTCGCCGAGATCAACGAGGCGTACCACGCGCTGTGCGCCGAGCGCGGTAACCTCGCCACAAGACAGGGCTCCGAGGAGCAGAAGGAGAAGTGGAGCGCGCAGCTGCGGCAGATGAGGGACGTGGAGGCGGGGAAGGCCCGGGTGAACGTCCGCAGGCGCCGCGTCATCCGGAAGGTGGCGCTGGACGAGGAGATGGAGAAGGAGCGCGATCGGCTGGAGGATATCATGCGCGAGAGCGAGGGGAACGAAGACATCGACGCCGCGTGGCGTGAGGACGACGTCACGGACGAGGTCAGNCGAGCCGCGGCGGCCAAGGCGGTGGCGTCGCAGCTCGGGGGCTTGCGCGACCGCACGCGGCGGCGGCGGCAGGTGGTGCCCCCGCAGAAGAACAAGTTCAAGGAGCCCTTCGAGGATGTCTCGCCGACCGCGCACGACGACGAGTGGAACCACTCGGTGCAGTGATGTAGCCGTGCGGTGTGGGTACCCTCTGTGTACGAGTAGCGCTGACTTGTCGATTGATACACGCTTCGACGATGGGATTAAACATGTTTAGACTAGACACTTACTCGTACTCTTCACCCCACGGGTCCGTCGCAACATCACGACAGGTAGGAGAACTTGAACTGCGCGAAGATCTGCGCGTTGTTCTTGACCCCTTCCAGGGAGAACATGTCCGTCAGCTCCATATCCCGCGTCACGTCGCGCATCGCCACCGAACACTCCCCGAGAAACTCACCGCGTTCGCCCCCGTCGCACAGCCTCAAGGTGACCGCGTCGCGATCCGACACGTTGAAGAACAGGAACGTCTCGTCCCACAGCGGCTTGTTCGTCTTGTCCACGGGCACCTGCGTCACGAACTTCTGCCCCGACGTCGCGGCGACGCACACGGGCGTCGGTTGTTTGGCGTTGTCGCCCTTGCGCACGTTGACCGCTCGGTTGACGGTGACGCGCAAGATGCCCACTCGCTCCTCGACCGCGGCGTCTGATAACATGCCCTCCTCCTCGCTGTCGTCGTCCGAGAACATCGGGACCTTGTCGGGGCTCGCGACGGAGGTGATCCCGGACAGGCTCGTCTTGGGCTTGCCCACGTTCATGGGGACGTATTCGAGGTCGATGGCCACTGTCGGGGTGTCGGGCCTGGGCTCGGGGATCTTCGCCTTTGCGAGCTGCTCCAGTCGCAGTTTGGCGAGTTTTTCGTTGTATCGTTTCATCGCCAGCGAGTACTCCTTGTTCATGCGCTCGATGTCGGCGGCGGTGGCCCGTTTGTCCGGGACCGGGAGTTCGGGTTCCTCCTCCTGGTACGGTGTCGGGTCCTCTATGGGCAGATACAGGTTCGCCGTCTTCCCCTCGCGGCTCGGGTCGCACAGGAGTCGCATGGGAATCTCGCACCGACCGAGCTCGCGCATGTTCATCGTGAGCAGCACGCACCGGAGGGTACTCTCCGCGTTGGCGAGGAAGTAGTGCAGCTCGTCCCAGTTGGGCTCGTCCCTTGACTTGGACTTGAGCATGACCTTGCGCTGGTGGCGGGTGTACAGCTGGATCTGGTACCGCTCGCCCCCGAACCCGATGAGCTTGCTCCCGGGGATCACCAGCCCGGTCGCCTTGCCCCCACGTCGCCGCTTGTTCATGTTGTATCCGCCGTTGACGCGAACTTTGATCATGCCCGTCGCGGGCGGTTCCAACCCGCTGTTGTCCATGATCGGTATGATCATGCGGGACGGGTAGACGAACATCGGGTTCAGGATCTTACGGAGGATCCACGGCACGAGCACGTCCATCATGGGCAGCGCCATGAGGTCGACGCCGGGTGGCACGACGGCGGCGAGGTCGAGGTGGTCGGGCATGCCGAGTAGGCTGACCTCGATGCCGCCGAGGCACGGGAGCTCGTCGACGAGCGGGGTGAAGTTGACGCGAACCGCCGCGACGAGCTGCACGTCGCTGACACGAACCGGCACGCGCACGCCGAAGACGTACGCCGCCAGCACGATGTCCGCGCCCGACGCCCACTGCAGCTCCAGCTCCAGGACGACGTCGTCGGAGCCGCTGCCTAAAACCTTGACTCCGCCGATGGTCGGAGGGGTGGGTCCGAGCGTGAGCTTCTCGAACCCTATCCAGTGCACGATGTTCCCCGGGACGAGATCACGGAGGATTGGCTCCACGCTGTCGCGGACGACCTCGCAGACCGACGTGTCGACGTGCGGCCAGAGCGCATCGAGCACGCGGTTGAGGAACGCCGCTCGGTTCCAATCCGGATCGCGCGCCCACCGTGGGATGTGCTTGAGCGCGGTCTCGATGACGTCTGGGGGAAGGCGCGGGGCGGATCCATCCTTACGGCGTGATTTGGCACCCTGCGCCGCGAGTTTCCGCGCGGTCTCCCGCGCCGACCTCGCGCTGGCCCGGCGCCAGTTCTTGACGATCACCGCACCGGCGAAGAGCCCCACGCACCAGCCGAAGATCGCCACGCTGGCCGCGGTCCTGAAGTCGCGGAGGAACCCGAACAGGCCCCAGAGGACGGTGGCGATGAGGGACCATACCGCGCCGAGCGCGCCGGTGACGATGCCCAACGCACCCATGTTCGAAACACGCGCGATGGGCTGTGAGGAAGTGGACGCCAGGATGTTGAATCGCGATCTCGCGGAAGATACGGGCGATGATCTTTGCTGTCAAGCAAAAAACTACGACAGTGATGGCCTGCGCCGGCCTGCTCGCCGCCGTCCCGACCGGCCCTCGAGGCTCCCCCGTCTCGGTCGTCTCTTCGTACGGGATGAAGAACAAAACGAAGCCGCTGCCGCGGGAGGCCAAGGCGGGGTTCGAGGTCGTCGCCCGCGGAACCGTGCCCCCGCTTCGCCCGGCGGAGCCACAAACCGCGACCGCCGACGAACCCACCGACGACGGACCGGCCGCCAAGCGCGCCAGGATCCAAAACGACGGTCGATGGTCACTCGCGGCGGTCACCTTCGAGGTCTTTCCCGATCGGTTCGCCACCTTGCCCGCGGCGAGGAAGTCCGTGAGGCTCGGGGAGGTCCGCGTCGACGGAACGATCAGACGGCCAGACTACAGACCGATGCCCGGCGAGGACATCGCCATCGTCACGCGCATCTCCTCGGGGAAGACCCTGGACATTAAAGACCTCCCACCCAGCCTTCCACCGCTCATCGTGAAGCACGAGGACCCTCACTTCGCCGTGGTGGTCAAACCGGAGGGGCTGAACACGGTCGGGGACGGCGGCGGCGGGTGGACCGCCGAGCGAATGCTTCCCTACTTTTTACGTCCGACGGCGGGCGTGGAGGGAGCGCTTGTTCGCCCGAGGCCCGTGCACCGGCTCGACGCGCGTACGGGCGGGCTGTTGGTGGTGGCTAAGACGCGGCTGGCGATGACGTCGCTGTCCGAGGCGTTCGCGTCGAGGAAGGTTTCCAAGCGGTACCGAGCGGTGCTGTGCGGAGAGCCGAAGTTCGATGGCCAAACGACGATCGAGGTCGACGACGCCGCGGAGATTGGAACGCGGTTGACGCTGGGCGTGGATATTGGAACGCGTTTGACGCTGGGCGTGATCGACGCCCCGATGGAGAAGAAGGAGTGCGTGAGTCACTGGCGGGTGGTGAGTCACGTGCCTTGTGAGAGGTACGGGCGTTTAACCCTGGTGGACATGTGGCCGAAGACTGGGAGGACGCACCAGCTTCGGAAGCACGCGGCGGGCGCGTTGGGGTGTCCGATACTGGGCGACGGGCGGTACACGGCCAGACACTCGCTGGACGATACCGAGGGTTTGTTTCTGTGGTCGATGGAGGTGGCGCTGCCGCCGAGCGCGACGCCGTGGCGGTTCGGGGACGGGGAGACGGCGGCGGACGACGACGACCGCAAGTGGCTTCGCGTGAAGGTCGACTCTGACCCGGAGAAGTTCAGGGCCCGCGTCGGGATGTGAGTGTTCCTCTCGGCGGCGGGGGATGGCCACGATTTCTACTTAGCTTCTTAGCCTTTAGACGCATGTACAATCTTAGCTTTACACGAGAAGGTGGCCACCGTGTGATGTCGGCGCGTGCGGGGTTTAGATGATGTTCGTTTGATTGATGATACGTTCGCTACTTCTTGCACTCCTTGCACTCACGGCGCCGACGACCGTGCTCGCATATTTGTGACCCACCGCACTCTTTGCACTCAGAGCGCACACGACCGTGCTCACATATAAACCCCCCACCGCACTCCTTGCACTTAGAGCGTACACGACCGTGCTCGCATATTTGTGACCCACCGCACTCCTTGCACTCACGGCGCTGACGACCGTGCTCACATATTGATCCCCCACCGCACTCCTTGCACTGAGAGCGCAGACGACCGTGCTCGCATATTTGTGACCCACCGCACTCCTTGCACTNANNGCGNNNACGACCGTGCTCGCATATTTGTGACCCACCGCACTCCTTGCACTGAGAGCGTTGACGACCGTGCTCGCATATCGATCCCCCACCGCACTCCTTGCAGTGAGAGCGCTGACGACCGTGCTCGCATATCGATCCCCCACCACACTCCTTGCACTCAGAGCGCCGACGACCGTGCTCACATATTCCTGCACCACCGCACTCCTTGCACTCACGGCGCCGACGACCGTGCGGACAAGCGCTGCACACCTTGCACTTCGAGCGAGGCTTCACCCCGTGCTCGCACGGCCCCTTTGTGCGAGGGGCTCTCTTCCGCTTAGTGCCCTGCTTCTCCCCATCACCATCACTCGCCTCGAGCTTGAGCTTGAGCTCGAGCTCGAGCTCAGCCTCGGCCGCGATTTCGGCGCGGATACGCTCGAGGTCGGGGCGCCAAACCGTCGTCATCCTCCCTCCGCGCCCCACGAAGTGACCCGCCCGAAACCTAAGTTCCACTTATGGGAAGGACCGAAAGCGCCCCTCGGAGGCGACGAAAGGGTTGTTTTTCCCGAGACTTCTCTCACTTCAAGACACGCACGACACGCACAACACCATGCGACGCATCTTCGTTCCCTCCATCACCGCGCTCTTCCTCGCCGCCGCGATCTTCCTCGCGCTCCCCGCCCCTTCCACGGCGGAGTGCGCGCCCTTCTGCGCGCAGATACCCCCCGAAGAGCTCGAAACAGCCGAGCTGTCAAGGTGCGATACCTGCAACCTCGAGACCCTCGTATACGACGACGCTCCGTGCGACGACGAGGCCGGATGCTGCGATGACTGGTGCGAGTGGGTGCCTTCAAAGGTTCGCCCGCTGGTATCTCGATGCCAGGACTGCCCGACACCCGACGGGGAGGCCGCGGACGAGTCCAGCGGCTGCCCGAGCAAGCCGGACTGGTGCGGGTTCATTCCCAGAAACGTGCACTCTTTGATCCCGAGTCGCAACATCCGCTGCTGATCACGTGTGTGTCCCTGAAAGCGAGTGAACTGTTCCAGGCAATGCAGACAACATTCCTGCACGAGGTCGTCGAGAAGACCCAGCTATCGCATATGAATGCGATTGCTTGTCGGTGTCTGACGATTCATCACACTTCAATGACGACCTCGTGCAGGACCTCCGCCTCTCAGTTCACTCGCTCCACGCTACGTAGTCTACGTTTGTAATCGAACCTTCTCAAATACGTTTACTCTTACAAATAAATCTTAAGCTAAACCGCGAGCTTTCCGCGCGTTCAACACACAATTTTGGTGCAAAAAATGGTAAATCCAAACCCAACCCCCCTCCTCGGAGCCGCCTCACTCCGTCATCCGGTCCGAGTCGTCCTCGATTCCCGCCATGGGGTGCGGCGCCGACGGGCTGTTGGCGCTCGGCGACCTGTACCCAGCCGGGGACATCTCCCCGTCGTACGTGCTTCCACCGTCCACCCCGGACTCCCCGCTGTATATGAACTCCCGCATCCGCCCCCAGCCCCGCTTGAACGTGTGCTGAATCCTGTGAGAGAACGAGTTGGCTCGCAAGTCGTCCACGGCGCCATCCTCCGAGGCGGCGCGCATCGCCGCCGTGTTCGCCAGCGCGCGCTGCTGCGGGTCGCTCCTCGCGCGGTGGTAGTTCGGGTGCGGCTCGAACCGCGCGGACGGCCCGCGGCCGTAAATCTCCGCGGCATCCCCGGGCTGACCGCCCCCAAACGCGCCGCCGACCGTCCCGGCTGGGGAAGAGTTGGCCGAGTACGACAAAAGCTCGGTACTCGCGGGATTCTTCAACCCAAACACCTCGGGCTGCATGGGCGCATCCTCCGATAAACTCACGGACGGCTCGTTCTCCAGCACGTCGTGCAGGTTGCTCTGCATCGACGTCCGTCGCCTGCGCATCGGCTCCGGTTTCGGTTCGCAGTGCCGTGTGATCCACGGGTGCCGGAGCATCTGCTCGGCGGACATGCGGGTCCGCGGATCGGGGTCCAGCGCCTTGGCTATGAAGTCCACAGCCTCGGGGGTGAACCTGTCGGGGAGGTGGTACTTCCCGATGAGGATCCGCGCGTACACCTCGTTCGTCCCGCCCCCTTCGAACGGCGCCGCGCCCACCAGGCACTCGTACGCCAACACCCCGACGGCCCAGCAGTCAACCTCGGGGCCGTACCCGCTCCTGTTCTCCGCGCGGAGCCTGTCCCGCATCGCCTTGTCGCANCGCACAATCTCCGGCGCCATGTAGTCCGTGGTGCCCAGCCGCGTCTTGCACTGGTTCTGGGTGAAATCCATNGCGAACCCAAAGTCCGTCACCTTGGCCGCNGCGTTGGAGTCGCCCACGAGTAAGTTCTCGGGTTTGATATCCCGATGCGTGATNCCGCGGGCGTGGAGGTACGCCACNGCGGAGGCGACGGGATGTAGGATCTGCCCGCACGTCTGCGCCTCCGAGAACGCCCCGCCGCTCTTGTTCAGCAGCGAGAACACGTCACCGCCCCGCGCGTACTCGTGCAGTAAGTAGATGTTCCCGCGTTCATCTTCGAACGATCCGTAGAATGGAACAACCGCGGGGTGAGCCAGCTTGGCGTGGATGCTCACCTCGCGCTTGATCTGCGCCAGGGAGAAGGCGTCGAGCCTGTCCCGCAGGTAGCACTTCAGCGCGATGTCCATCCCGGTGCTCTTGTGCATCGCGTGGTACACCGCGCTCAGCCGGCTCGCGCCCACGCGCTCGCCCACGCGGAAATCGGCGAGCGACCACGTGGTGCGAGACGAGTTTGACTGCCTCGCCCCGCCGTGGCCGCCGAAGTACTGCGGCGACGCGTGATGGTTCGCGACGGACGCGGGTTGCTGGGCTTGGGTCGTCGACGGCTCCGAACCCCGCGCGAAGACACGCGGCTCGTTCGCGAACCCCAGCGAGAGCCCCCCAGCCTGCGACGAGTTCGACCGCCCGACCAAGAGCCCCGTCCCACCGCTTTTCCCCATTTCGACCCGTCCGGCGGATGTCGCCGCGAGGACGTTGCGCTCGCCCACGCTCGAGACGGAGTCGTGGCGCTGCGTCTGCGAATCTTCCTCCAATCGTTTGCCCAACCTGGCCGTCGGCGCCTCGCCGGCCTCATCGGGCTCGTACACGGGCGGCGCCATTGCGAGAGCCCGCCCCGGTGAAGTGACGCTCAAACGCGATACTTTTTTCTCATGTATGGCTGTCTGGCGTTCTGGAAGAAACGTGGGTGTTTTGGTTCGGGAAAATCGGCCCAAGGAACTCGAGAACGGGGGTCTGTTTTCCCCCATTGAACGCATGAATGGTTCTCCGTGAAGTCGAAAACGCTCCAGAAACCAAACAACGCGATATTTCAGCCATGGACAATTTTGTGGTTTTTGCCAATGCCAGCTGCGGTTGCCGTCGACGGGAAGAAACTTCATGAAGATTTGGTTCGGGAGAGAATCGCGAGAGAGTCGACTTTCTCGCATTTTCTCCACAGTTCGCCCGACACCACCCGGGGCTGCCACCCGGGAGTCGTCCCGTGTTGAACCATCTATGGCGGGAGACGGCGATGGCGCGTCGTCGTCCAAGAAGCGTCGCATCGAGTCCCTCGAGAAGCGCATCAAGGGCGGCGGCGGGCTCATGGGCCTCGGGGCGCTCGCGGCGTCGAAAACGAAGACGAAGCAACAACAACAACCGCATCAGCGTCGTGGTGGACATCACCGGCCGAACGACGACCGGGCGGGCGGACGGGGCCCGGGAGACGCCGGATTCGGCGGCCGAGGCGGATCGGGAGGTAGAGGAGCCGCGAAACCCGCGGACGGAACACCCGCCCACGCCGACAAGCACCGACCCCACGCCGACAAGCACCGACCCCACGCCCAGCGGCGGGGCGCCGAGACGCCGCTGTTCAGGGGCGACGGCGGCGGTAACTCCGGCCCGGACGCCGCGTGGTACGCCCCGATCGGCTCCAGAACACGCGCGGGGGTCCTCGCATCCGCGCACAGACGCGCCTATCCACGCGACCTCCTCCCGAGCGGCGGCGCCGGGAGGGACGCGGGCACGATCGGGTCGGCCGAGGCACTCGACGACCATCCCTCGGACGTCGAAGCGAGGCGCCGGTGGATCCGGGCGCACCTCCGCGACCTCGTCGCCACCAACCCCAAGGCGGGCGCCGACGCCGAGGCTGTGATAACCTCCAAGACCAAGGACAAGGCCTTACTGTTGGACAGCGCCAACGGAGGGTTCAGCGTGGAGGACGTGGCCGCCGCGCGGGAGCGAAGGGCGTTGGCCGTCGGCCGCGACGCCAAGAGACTTTCCGGAGCCAAACGGAAACGTCTGGGCACCGCGGTGGTCCCGCGGGATAAGGCGCGATGGGCACTCTTCCACGACATGTTGCACACGCCTTGGTGTGCCTACGTCGCGGGTGTGCTGGAAGGGACGGGGGGAAACGATTGTGAGGCGGAGCGTCGGCTGCGGAGGTGTGAGTTGGTCGGGTCGGTGGTGTCCGTGGTCGCGTGTAAGGCGCCGTCGTTTTGCGGGTGCGAGGGGATCGTGGTACGGGATACGGCGAGGACGATCGTGCTGGTGACGCGGAAGGACGACCTGGTGACGGTCCCGAAGAAGGGTGCCGTGTTCGCGGTGGAAGCGCGGGCGCCGACGCGGGAGAAGGGCGGGTCGGACGGAAGCGGCGGTGAAGAAAGGAGGGTTCGCGCGGTGCTCGAGGGCGACTCGCTCGTGCGTTCGGGTTAGTATTAGACATAGACACGCGCTGTTTAGAGCGGTTATGATGATAGTCACGACGTAGGTACATCGCGGTTCTGCGGGTCATCATCGCAACTCTTCCAACTCTGAGAGTTACCTCCGAAGGTAAAAGTTTGCCAAAAAAGCCCAACAAGAAGAAGCGCGGACCGTTTGCTTCACTCGGGGAGTCGCGGCCGCGTATGCTGCAGGGCGCGCTCTCCGGCCTCGCGGCTAAGGCCAAGGCGGCCGCCGCGAAGGCTGGCGACGCGGTGGGCGACTTCCTGGACAACTCCGTGGACAACCCGCTGTACGAGGACGAGGAAGCCGAGTGGAGCGATGAGGACGAAGAGGATGAAGATCTCGACGGGGATGAGGACGACGGGACCGACTCGCCCGCGCCAGCCCCAACGCAGAGCTCCGCGCTCGCGCAGCTCAGGGCGAGGCTCGCCGCGGAACGCGCGAAAAAGGCGGGCGCGTCCGTCGCGGTCGGCGCCGAGGCGTCCGTCTCCGCCGACGGGCACCCGCCCGCGGAGCCCACGCGAACGGCACCGCCCACGACGAACGGAAGCATGCCTCCCGCCCCTCCTCCACCCCCCGTCGCGGTCACCACCCCGGCGCCGCCGCCGACGCGACCCACGCCTCACGAGGTCACCACCCCGGTGATGACCCCGGTCCGGCCGCCCAGGACAGCCCCAGGGCGGGGCGCAATCGGTCAGACCTCCCCCGGCGGCACCCCGATCGCCGCGTCCATGTCCGCGTTGGAGCAACGCGCCTCATCAGCCGAGGAGGAGACCGCGCGACTGCGCCGGCAGATCGACGCCGTCGCCGCCGCGGCGGAGACCGAGAAGCAGCGCGCGGTCGCGGCGGCGGTCG
>JGI24539J26755_10000427_pt1 | contig 19830 bp, 6 predicted proteins | sample NorSeaMetagenome_2_FD_26755 | JGI IMG/M metagenome (IMG submission 26755) | reverse complement strand
TTATAATAAGATAAATCTAATGGATTAGATATTAAATATGTATTAATATCTTTTATACCAACGGTATTATCTATATTTTTAGCATGCCATTCTGATAAACATATTAGTCCATTAATATTTGGTTTTAAACTATTTATTAAATTACANGCGGTTGTTTCTATTAATAATCCTTTATATGCTGGATTAATAATCATATCACATATCCAAATATATACTTTACTTGCTATATTTCTAAAATATATAAAATAATTTATATATCTTACAATAACCATAATATCGATTTTTTTAAAATCATTTAATTTGTAAGAATTTAAATATGTAACATTATTATACACTATTTCCTCTTCTTCTGGTATATTTACAAATATATAAATATCATATATATCTATTAATGCTTCAGCTAATTTAATAGTATTTATTTCACTACCATAAACATTTTTAGAATTATAATTTTGTCCATTAAAACTATCGGAATAACCCATATAAAATGCTAAAATAGGTTTCATAATAGTATATAAAAAAAAAACTTTATATACTTAAATTTTTAAAATTGTAATATTTTTAATTGCTAATAAAATTATTACTCATTAACATCCAATATGAATCATTATTATTATTTGTTATTGGATCATTATCAATATATATTAATGATAATCCCATACCTCCTCTATTTAATAATAAATCTACTGTAACATATTCATTTTCATTCGCATCACAGAAACTATTTATTCTAATAGCAATATTAGTAGTTAAGTCATTAGATAATCTATTATTAATATCAAAGGTGTTTTCAAAAACAGGGTGAACAATTATTTTTACAATTTGTCCATTATATGAACCTTCCGGTAAATTTAATCTAATATAAATATTTCTATTTTGATTAATTAACTCACTTATTTTAGTGCTTGAATCAATATATATAATATTAATTGTTTTTGGATTAATTAAATACTCATTTGTTGAATTTACAAATTCTGAAATATTATTATCAGTTATCATTACAGTATTTATAATTTGAGGTGTATATGAAACTATATCTCTTATTCCTACTCTTGTTATGAAATTTACATTATTATTTTTATTAATATTAGCATCAGCAGTTATATTTAAATTACCGGCTGTTGTAATATTAATATTTGGTTTACTAGAATGATTACTAGTTAAATTATATGTTCCTCCAATATATTTAACATTATTATTATTAGTTATATGAGTTGAATGATTTTCAAATGTTTCAATAGTATTTTTATCAATATATTTAGAATACATATTATTTACTAAAGTTGTATTACTACCTCGTGTAATATCAAANGATTTATCATATACTTCNTCTGATATTTGTTTTATATTAAGATTATAATATCCATTAATAGTTGTATTATTATTATCAGTAATATATTTTGTATATATGGATTTATATGTTTCTAATATATCATCTTTAATATTTAGTTTATATGTTTCTTTTATTTCATTATAAAATGTGCCTTGAGTTGTATAGTTAGTTAATGTAGAATTATCACTACCTGTCTTAACAAATTTAGATGATAAAAAGTCTTCATTAAGATCAGAATAAATAGTATTATTCAAATTATGAGAAATAGAATATGTATTATTTTGGCTAATTGTTATATCTTTGTTATTTTTGTATACTGTATTTACATTATTATATATAGTTTTAGATAATTCATTATTTACAATCTTAGTGTTGTTGTCAGTTATAGTTCTATCAATTGATTTATTATTTGTAATTACTGTATCACCTACAATAGTTTTATTTAGATTAACTGTTATATATTGATCATTATTTAAATAAATATTTTTAGTATAATTATTATTAATTCTAGTACATACAGAATTATTATAAAATATTGAATTTGTAACAGTAGTCTTATCAGTTCCGGTATTATGTATAGTTGTTAATGTTTTATCAAATGTTTCATGTAAATTATCCATAACATATATTGTATTTGAATTATGATAAATATGATGATCATATAATTTTACAAAATTGTATAAAGTATCATTTAATGTGTATGATTTATTTCCAGTTATATAAATATCATGTTCTGATTTAATAGATTTATCTAATGTTCCCTCAATCGTCATATTTCTATAACCATTTATTGTAGAATCAAAATTATTATTTATTGTAGTGGATTTATCTAATTTTGTAAAATGTTCATAATTGTTTTTAGTTTTCTCATATTTATCTTCTTTTATATAATTTGTTATATCACTATAATATGTTTCTTTTAAATGTCCAAATAAATTTAAATTATAATTAGTTCTAAATGTACTAGTGCTAATTCCTACGGTGTGTTGCGAATAAATATGGTTACTATTAAAATTATAATTATTTAATATATTAAATGTTTTATTATTCTTATAATTATCTGAAATTATACCATTAATGTATTTATCATAAGTATTACTATATGTCTCATCAGAATTATTTTTAATACTAGTATATAAATACTTCTTATTAGTAAGTGTAGTATCCTCGTCTACAGTTAATTTAGAGTCTTGGTGAACTCTATAAAAATAACTATTTGTAATATTTTTATTGTAATTTAGATCAATATTACAGTTAAATCCTGTGTATGTTTCTAAATTATTTTCATATACTGAAATTTTATATGATTGATTATAAGTATTTGTATTAGTTTCAGTAATATTATTAGTTACATTTTTATTATATGTATTTAAATTATGATTATCTACATATATATTAAATAAACCACTAACTATAGAATTAAGATTTTCAGAAATATTAACATTATAGTTCATATTAAATGTTTCAGTAACATTATTATGTATTGTTCTATTTAATGTATTATTTATATTTATATTATTATCTTGTTCTATAGTCATTGTTTCACTTCCAGTAGTATGAATAGTTACATCGGTGCTATATGTTTCTTTAGAAATTTCACTTATAGTATAATCATAATTTAAATATATGTCTTTTTTATGAATACCTTTAATTGTTTCTGTTAACTCATTATGAATAGTTTTATTAATATTATTATATGTTTCATTATTAGATTGTTCTATAATTAAAGTATTTGTTCCAGTTATGTTATATTTACAATTATTATGTATATCAATTGTTTTATTTTTATTAATTATAGTATTAAAATCACTATATAAAATTGTATTTGAATTACATATATAAGAATTTAAATCAGTATTAAATTTAATAATATTATTTTGTAACACATTAAGATTATAGTCGTGTTTTATAGTTTGTTCTAATAAATTGAAATGATTAATATCGTAATTACTTTTGATAGTTTCATCGTAATTATTTTTAATAACTTTTGTAAAATTGTTAGAAATATTTAAATTATAATTTTTTTTATATGTTTCATCAGCAGTATTTTTAAAAAATCTATCATATGTTCCATTAACTGTTTCTACAAAATTATTATTTGTATGTATATGTCTATTATTTATGACATCTAAATTATAATTATTATCACTAGTTATACTTATACTTTGACTATTAGTTATATTATAAACAATATTCTTATCAGACGTAAATTTTAAAGTATTCTGAGAACTATTAATATTTGTTCCTATATTTAATGTAAATGAATTTTCGACATTTTCTGCTGGCGTATCTACTATTCCTAAAAATATATTCTTCGCTATATATAAATCACCATGTGTATTAATATCTGGTTCATGAGAAACTATTTTATTAGCTATAAAATTAGCATGTTTATTTACATGTAAATTACTAAAAGTATCATTCATATCAGAATTTGAATATTCTTCTATATCACTTATATCTACATTTATATTATTTAATAAAGAGTAATTATCTTGATTATTTCTTACTATACCTGTAAATTTAGAATCATTGTCAATAAATGTTTGTGATAATATACCACTATATATATTATTATCTTGTTGTAATAAACCAATAACTATTAATGGATCATTTATTTCAAAATCTTCAGTTTTAAAAGCAGATGTATATTGTCCAAAAACATTAAGATTATTACTAATCAATATATCTCCACCTATGTAACAATCTTTCTTAATATATGTGCCACCATTTACAACTAATGCTTTTTTATCAGATGGAGCTGGATAACCATCATTAGTTATATCATTAATTATATAAACATAACCATTTGAATCAAAATTAATATTTTGAGCACATGATAAATTAAAATCAGAAGCATCATTAAAAGTAGTATCATCTGTTACATCTAAACTCATAGAACCATAGATTGTTTCTGTTAAATTATTATCTATTAATGTTGTTTTATTTGATAAATAAGTTTCTATATGGTTATTATTTAGTTTAAAATCATAATCACCTGAAACAATACTATTAACATTATGTAATGTAATATTAGTTTTATCTTTAATATAATTTATATCCGTAGTCTCATTTGTTAGTTGTTTATTAAATTTACCTATGAATGTATCTCTATTTTTACCAATATTTAATGGTTTATCTAATGATATAGTAATATTTTTATTACCTTTAATTAAGACATTTGTATTTTTTGTAATATTAATATTTTTATCAAGACCAATTATATTAATAAGATTACCAGGATCTGAATCAATACCTGGAACAGAAAATAACCCATTTAGTTGTGAAGGACTACCTATGGAACGCGAACCTTCTCCACTAGGTGGTCCTACAAATAAACGCATTATTTGATTTGTATTGCTATTATCTAAAAGTATTGAACTATTTGATCCAATAGTTTTTGATGTAAGTATTAATACTGAACCATTATTAGTTACTTCTATTTTATTTCCATGTCCAGCAATTGTAAATAAACTATTAAGATAAATAGTTGCATTGAAAATATCACCCAAAAGACTTTTATTTACATTGATATAAATTATATCAGTATTATCGATAATTAATGTTAATGTTGGTCTATTAACATAATCAGGACTATATGCATCTCCCATAAAATATCCAGAAGTACCACTAGTTCCACCACTATTTTGGGTAGTAATATTAGTAGTTTTATTTGAATAATTTATAATATTAATAGATTTATCAACTAATATATCTACATCTCCTTGAATAGTTTCCACTAAATCCTTTTCTATAGTCTTATTATTATCACTGGATTTTAATGTATAATCTTCATTATAAGTTTCATCTGAATTATTTAATATAAATACTTTATTTGTATTATATATAGTTTTATCAACAAATCCTGTTATATCTTCAGTTAAATTACCTTGTATATATTTTTCATTATTAGAATTATAGAAAACAGTGTAATCTTTTTCTAAAAATTTAGTATGTTCTTGTAAAATAGTTTCTTGTACATTACCTATAACAGTGTTTTTGTGTGTTCTAGATAAAGTTTTAAAATTATCATCATAATTATTTATATTATATAAAGTTTTAATATTATAATCTAAATTATTACCAATATTAATATTAAATTTAGATTTATATGTTTCATTTATATTACCAGTAATAGTAAGCTCTTCTGTTTTAGCAACATATCTAATAACTGGCTTATGAACTTTTTTATTATATGTGCCCGGTGGTATATTAGTAATAACATTTTCAATAGTAAATTTTGATGTATCTATAATAGGAAATATAATAGGTGTATAATCTAATACACCATTATTATTAAATAATAAATGTGTAGGATTTCCGTTATTATATGCTTTAATTGTATATACTGCTTCTACGTGTGACTTATTTTTTTCTTCGATTGATTCTATAACCCAATTTAATGATTTATCATTAAATAAATAGTCTTGTGTAACTGTATTATAAATTTTAAATGTTCCTACATCAATTCCGGTTCCTGGTATTTTAAGAGTATTACTATAAATTAATAAAAATGCGTCCTTAGGTGAATTACCACCAATTAAGTGTTTATTTTCACTATTTAATTGAGAACTTACATGTAAAGTAGGATATCCTTTTGAGAAGATATGTTTAAAATCTTTAGTTAAATAATGTGATCTTGTTTCTTGATTATAAGTTAAAAGGGTAGATGTAATATTTGTAAAATGTTGATAATAATAATAGAATGTAAAATGTTGTTGTGTATTTAAATCATCCCTATTTGTTGATAAAAATATACCTGTTTTATTTGAATGGAATTCAATATAATGGTCTCCATTAGTATTTGTATTATAAATATAATATAAATCAATATTATAAGAAGCATCATTAGGATTTATTGATTCAATAGTCCATATACAAGAATCATCATAATTTGATTTAATTCCTAATAAATTATCATCTGTATTACATAAAAATCCTACTAGACTTTCTGATTTATCATCACCCTCATCTTCTTTTTTACTATAAATATAATATTTAGATTTTGTAATAATATTATGCGGTCCAACAACTTGTGATCCTATATATATAAATATAAATCTACTAAATTCATTAGAACCAGTAGTGCCAACATGTGATAAATCCGAATTTATATTTTGCTGTATATCATAACTATCATGTTGTTGTATAGTAGTATTAGTATTATTTAAACTAAATAATGAAATATTTGTTGTCAAGGTTCCAATATTAAATATTTTAATATAATGCGTTCTTAAATTATATTCTAATTGGTGTTTTTTTGGTCCCATAATAAACTTGTTATCATAACTATAAGTTTGACTAGGATTATAATTATTTTTATGAATTATAGCAAAACACTGTTCATCATTAGGACCAAGAATATAATATTCATTATTTGAATCTATATTATTAATATTAATATTTGAATTATATGAATTAATAATTGAATAAGTTCCCGCAGTAGTTTGACTTGGTATAAATATAAACCAATCATTAATTATTTTTATATTTGGTATATTAGGATCTTGGCCTACGTGATTGTATCCGGGAAATACATAGTTTGTAGGATTAACATTAATAGTATTATTATAATCACTTTTATAAACTATTTTTATGTAATTTGTTAAATATACATTAGTTATTGAAAAAGATACTGTATTAGGACCAGATAGTGGATGTCCGTATAACCATAAATAATTAAATTTATTTTTTTTAAATATTTCTATGGAATCAAGATTAATAAATTTATCATTTTCATTATATACAATTAAATTACTAATTCTATTACTATTATATGTAACATCTTTATCAAAATTCGAGTTATAAAATATATGATTATCGGCAGATCCAGTAAAAAATATTTGGGTTTCCTTATTTGTGGTTACATTATAATCCTTAAATATAGTTATATTTTTATTAGCTGTAACATTATAATAATAAGAGTTATTTATGTTAAAAGTATAATTTTTATAAATATTTGTAGTATTATTAATATGAGTATTTTTAGTAAAACTATTATTATAAGTTTCTGTAAGAGTTCCAATTATATTATTATTTTTATTTATAGTAATTTTTTGATTTAAAAATCCTGTATTATTTACATTTAGATTATTTTTATATGTCATTACATTATTATTTACATATGTGTCGGTAGAACCTTGTACATCTAGATTATGAGATAATTTGATAGATTTAGAAAAATCAGTTAAATATGTTTCAGTTGTATTACCTTTTACATTAAGATTATAATTTGTATTAATTAATGTATTAAAATTATTTTTAATAGATGATGTTTTATTATAACTTATATTGGTTGTATAATTTTTTTTATATGTTTCAAAAACAAAATTAGTTTGTGTTAAATCATAACTACCTGTTATTGTTTCTGTTAAATCATTTGTGATATTTATATTATAATTAGTATTATATGTTTCACTAGTATTATCAATTACCTTAAAATATCTAGTTTTATTAATATTATATGAATAATCACCATCTATATTTATATTAAAAGAAGAACTAAAAGTTTCATTTGAATTACCATGTATTATATGATTACGGGTAGATTCAATTGTTTCTATTGAAGAATTTTCTATAGTATTATTAAAATTTCCGGAAATAGTTATATCGGTATTTGAATTAATTCTTATGCTACTATTATCTGTATTTGTAAATTTATATATTTGTTCTAATTCTAATGTTTTATTATTTAATATAGAAGTTTTGTCATTAACGGTTTCTATTAAATTATTTTGTATATCCTTAAAATAACCACCATTATTTGTTATAAAATGTAAAGATTCATCAATTTTATCAGAATTTGTAATATTTACATGTAAATAATTATCATTATGATTAGTATAATTACAAAAATCAATACCGGATGATGTATTATCAGGAGTTATATTTAAATTACCATTTATTTCTAATGTAGCAGTCGGTCTTATAGTAGCTATACCAACTAGTGTATTATCATCACTTAGTATTGTTAATCTTTTATGTCCACTTGTAGAAAATTCCAGTTCATCTTCACGCTCAGGTGATATTTCTGGTTCAACAAATGTATCCTTATCTCTATCTTGAAGTTTACCTAATGCTATCCATTCATTTTCTAAATAACCTTGAACTGAATTTATTTCATCATCAAAACGCATCATAGCATCTACACCAGTATATGTACCTAATCCTATAGTTTTTGGTAATTTTAAAGCATCATTATAATTGGTTAAATTAGTCATGTCAAATCCTAATCTGGGTATAGTTGTTCCTACACCAACTGCTTTTGGTTGAATATATTGTGGGTCATTTACAACATATAACATACCATCCTTAATATTCATATTTCCGGCTACATTTAAATTTTTAGTTAACCCAAAACCAGAATTAGTAATAAATGAGCCGTATTTATATATATTGTCGAGAATGTTAACTGTAACAGTTCTGATAGTTTTTGTTTTGTTTTTACTAACTAAATAAAATACACCTCTTTCGGTAGGAGTAAATTTAATTTTATTTCTAATAGTGGAATCTACTTCATGATATTGATTTGAATAATAATATAATACCCCGGTTTCATAAGGTTCTCTAATAATATTATAGTTGTTTCTATTATATTTTAATTTTTTTTTAGATATTATAATTAAATCATTCGGAAAACTATTAGAGGCATTTTGATCAAATATATAAGTATTACCTATGTATAAATTTAATGTGGTAATTTCAGTATCTATTCCATTATAACTTATAGTTAATCTATTATTTTCTACTCTATTAAATGTATAAATAATTTCATTATTAACTATATTATAATTATGAGTAATCTCATCACCTCCCGCTACTGTTAAATTATGATGTATAATTGTATTACCTGTAATATCTAAATGATTATTACATGTAATTTGATTTGTGTTATAGTAGGCAGACATATTATTAATATTAATTAAAGAAGTATTTAATGCTACACCCCTTCTACTCATATAACTATTAATAGAAAAATAAAAATTAAAATAATAATTAAAAAAAAAATAATAATTAAAATAATAATTAAAAAAAAAAATAATAATTAAAATAATAATTAAAAAAAAATAATAATTATTATAAAATTAAATAAAATTAAATAAAATCAAAGTTATTATCTAATAACATCCAATAACCTTCATCTAAATCACTATTATTAATATATAATAGATTTAATGTTTGACCACCTTTATTTAATATTAATCTAGCATCTTGATTTTGATTACCATCCGTATCACAAAATGAAGGAACTAAAATATCTACATTATTTCCATCCCACATTGGATGTAATGCTATTTTTTTTATTTGACCATTATAGATACCATTATTTAATCTAAAATAATTACTTAAATTTTCACCGGGGGCTATAGCAATAATTGTTAAAACTTTTGGATTTATTATTTTTCTATTATTAATATTATTACCGATGTTAACACTATTAATAATTTCAGGAGTATAATAAACTAAATCGTTGAAACGTGTATTAGTATTAATTAGTATTTCTTGATTAATATCATTACCAGCTGTAAATAATATACCTCCACTACTATTAATATTTAATGAATATTGTGAATCGTCTTTAATTTGTAAATCATAACTTCCAGTAATTGTTTCAACAAGATTACCTGATATAGTTATAGAACGGTTTCCATTATATATTTCTGTATTTTTATTTTCTATTGTTAAGTTTCTTTCTCCGGTTATAGTTTCTGTAAAATCACCTTTAATTGTAATATTTCTATCAGAATTATATACTTCTGTATTAACGCCATTTACTGTTAAAGTATTTGAGCCTGTGATTAATAGTGTATTATTACCACTAACCGATAATGTTTTATTTTTTTCAAAAGTTTCTATATTATTACCAGATACTATTAATGTTCTTGTATTATTTAAAATAGTTGTAACAGCACCTGAAATAGTTTCAGTTAAATTACCACTAATTAATGTTGTTCTATTTTTTAAAAATGTTTCATAAACATCATTATTTACTGTAATGTTTTTATTTCCACTTATAACAATATTTAAATTTTTATTTATAGATATGTCATGATTTCTTTTAAAAATATGTGTAACATCTTGTGTTACAGTCAAATCATTAGTTCCTGATACAGTTTCAGTATAATTTCCACTTATAGTAATATTTCTATTAGATTTATATACTTCTGTATTTAAATTATCTACTGTTAAATCATATGTGCCTCCTATAAATGAATTATAATTACTAGTAACCGTTTCAATTAGATTTCCAGATATTTTTATAATTCTTGAGTCAGATAATATTTCTGTATTAGCACCTACAATATTTAAAGTTCTAGTTCCGGAAATTGTTTCTACTGTATCTCCACTAATAATTATATTACGTGTTGATTTATAGATTTCTGTATTTGCTCCAGATACTATTAGATTTCTTGAGCCAGTAATAATTTCTGTTGTATTACCTGTTATTTTAACGGTTACATTCGATTTATACGTTTCTGTATTATCACCTTCAATAGTAGTTTGTTTAGTTAATTTAACTAAATTATCTAAATTACCTGTTATAACTTCTGTACTTGAACCATCTATTAATAGTGTATTATTACCAATTATTGTAGAATTTATTGAACCACTTACATTAGTAGTTCGTGAACCTGTAATTGTATCAGTGAAATTACCACTAATAATAATTGTTCTATTACCACTATAAGTTTCGGTATTATGTCCACTAATTAGTAATGTTCGTGTTCCTGTAATAGTCTCACTTAAATTACCGCTAATAACTAATACTCTTGATTTACAATAAGTTTCATTAGTTTCACCACTAATTAATAGATTTCTATTACCAGTTATAGTTTCATGATTATTTCCGGATATTATTAATATTTTATTACCTTTTATAGTTTCTTCATGTGTTCCATCAATAGTAGTTTCTAGATCTTTATTTATAACTGTTACAACATTATTTTTAATTGTTTCTGTTAGGTCACCTTCAATATGTAGTATTCTATTTTTTTTATATGTTTCAGTAACATTATCAAGAACAGTTAAATATTTATATCCTGTTATAGTTTCTATTAAATTACCACTAACTATTGTAGTTAAATTAGCATTAAATGTTTGATTAACATCTTTAGTTACATTTATATTATTATTACCCGATATTACATATGAACAATCACCTGAAATAGTTATTGAACGATTTTTATTATATATTTCTGTATTATTATTATCAACAGTTAAATCTCTTTTGCCATTAATTGTAACATTATTATTATCTGTAATAACTTCCGTTAAAGTTCCTTCTATTTGTATAATTTTATCATTTTCATAAGTTTCTTTAGTTATACCTGTTACTGTTAAATCACGACTTCCTGTTATTGTTTCTTCTACATTTCCTGTTATAGTTTCTTTTAAATAACCTAAAATAGTCTTATCAATATTTGATTTAAATGTCATAGTAGTATCACCTGTAACAGTGAATGTATTAGTTCCCTTTATATTAATTGTTCTATTTTGTGATATAGTTTCTGTTAAATCACCACTTACCGTAATAGTTCTATCATTTTTATATGTTTCTGTATTGTGACCCGTTACAGTTAAACTTCTTGTTCCAGTTATAGTTTCTATATTATCACCACTTACAATTAGTGTTCTTGTTAATTTAATAGTTTCGTTATTATTTTGACCGATAATTATAGTTCTAGATCCGCTAACAGTTAAATCATTATTACCTGTAATTACTTCAGTAAAATTACCACTTATTGTTACATTTCTATCATTTTTATATGTTTCTGTATTATGACCTGTAATAACAAGAGTTTTAGTTCCAGAAATATTTTCAACATGATTTCCAGTAACATGAATTGTTCTATTATTAGGAACTATTTCGGTAATATTATTATTTGATATAATACTAATTGATTTATTATTTATTGTTTCAAGTATAAAATTATTTTTTGTTTGTGTAATAAAATCATCATTAGTAGTTTTTATATAATTGTCTTTATTATGAAAGTAAACTCCTTTATTAGCTTCTCCTATATGTATATTTTTAACTACATTTAATTCACCATAGCTATATATTGAAGAATTTTTTTTAATATTTGTATCAGATAAATTGTCTAAATTTATATCACCATCATATAAAGCAGTTAATTTACGCATTGTGAAATTACTTAAATTTTCTTTAGGTAATGTATTAATAACATTTTGTATATGCTGATCATCTTGTTCTGTATCATCATTAGTTAATACATCTATTTCAGATAATAAATAATAATCATTTAATCCTTGATTTTTTACAAGACCAGTTAACTTATAATCACTATTACTATTTTTATATCTAGTTAAAAATCCGGAATAATTAGATGTATCGGTTTCACCTAACCCTAATGTTATTAAAGGATCATCAATAGTAACTTTAGAAGAATTTATTGTAGTTCTATTACCAAGTAAGTTTAAATTACCATGTATATTTAGATTTTGACCTATCCATGTATCTTTTTTAATATAAGCACCTCCATTAACAACAAGAGCACCAGTATTAGGATGTGGAATATTATCTGTAGAGGTTATAGCACGTGTAGAAGTAATATTTACAAGACCAGTGGTTCCTGTATTATGTAAATTAATATTTTTATTAGCGGTTGTTGTATTTATATTAAAATTTCCGGCACAAGTAATTTCACTATCACTTTGTGTTCCTTTAATATTTAAAATATATTTAGAAGTTATTGTTTCAGTTAAATCGCCACTGACAATAATAGTTTTACTAGTTTTATATGTTTCAATACTATTTCCACTTACAAATACATCACGTGTTCCTTCTATAGTTTCTTTATTATTACCACTAATCGTAACAAATTTATTTGAATTAAATATTTCTGTTACATGACCACTTACAGTTAATTTGCGTGTTCCTGAGACTATTTCAGTTACATTTCCAGTAATGGTTTCATGTAAATCATCTATTATAGTAATATTATTATTACTTCCAATTGTAATATTTAAATTTTGACCTATTGTTATATCATTTTTACCAGTAATAGTTTCAATTAAATTACCACTAACGGTTAATGTTCTATTTTTTGAATAAGTTTCTACCACATTTCCACTAATTGTTATATCTCTTGTTCCGGATATAGTTAATATATTATTTCCAGTAATAGTTTCAGTTAATGTTCCACCTATATTAATAGATCTATTTGCTTTATATATTTCTGTATTATGTTCTTCTGTAGTTAAGTTTCGTGTTCCACTTATTGTTAGGGTCGATGCGCCACTTATAACTTCTGTTTTATCCCCTACAGTTGAAATTGTAAAATCTGATAAATATGTTTCGTCATTATTGCCACTAATATGTAACATATGAGTTCCTGTTATAGTTTCTGTTACATTTCCACTAATAATTAAAGTTCTATTAGCATTATATTCTTCAATGTTATTACCACTAACTAATAATGTGCGTTGTCCTGTTACTGTTTCTTTTAAATCACCTGAAATAATTACATCCTTATTTTGTGTAAAAGTACATGTAGTATCATCATTTATAGTTAGATCAAATGTATCAAAATAATCAAATGTAGTAGCACCCGAAATAGTTTCTACTAAACTTCCACTAACTGTAATTGAACGATTTCCTTTATATGTTTCACGTGATATACTCATAATAGTTTTATTATGTCTTCCTGTTATAGTTTCTCGTAAATGACCACTAATAACAATAGTTCTATGTTGAGCATAATTAGCATTATAATTACCATTTATTTGTAAATCAATATTACCCTTTATAGTTTCTGTTAAATTTCCATTAGTAATTAATTGTCTATTAGAATTATATAATTCTGTAGAGTTTTGTTTTACATCTAAACTTTTATTTCCTGTTATAGTTTCTGTTAAATCTCCTGATATTAAAGTAGTTTTATCTAATTTAATAGTTTCAAATAAATTACCTGTAACCTCTGATGTTTTATTTCCAGTTATAGTTTCGGTTAAATTTCCACTAATAGTAACAGTTCTATTATTCTTAAATGTTTCTGTGCTAGCACCGGTAAATGTAGTTATATTATCACCTGATATTATTTGTGTTAAATTGCCTGAGATTAATATAGAACGGAACCCACCATAAGTTTCTGTATTATTAGATTTAACCGTAATATTTTTATTTTGTTCTATTGTTAAATTATTAAAACCTGATATAGTTTCAGTATAATTACCACTTATTAGTATTGTTCTATTTGATTTAAGTGTTTCATCTATATTACCATAAATTGTTTTTTCATTAGAACCGGATATATGAGTTACTAAATCACCTCCTATTATAATATCTCTATTATTATCATAAACCTGTGTAACATCATTTTTAACTAAGTAATTAAGTTTTCCAGAAATTGTTTCTACTAGATTACCACTTATATTAAGAGTTCTATTAGAACTATATAATTCAGTATTAGCTAATTTTACACTTAATGAACGAGTATTATTATATGTAATATCTACATCACCTGTGATTAATTCTGTTAATGAACCACTAATTACTAAATCTCTATCATTTTTATAAGTTTCACTACTTTCACCTTTAATTAATTTATTACTTGTTCCTAATATAGTTTCTATTAGATTACCTTGAACTGTTTCAGTATGATCGCCACCAATAGTTTCAATTAGATTACCAGATAAATCTATAGTCATTCCACTAGTAGATTTTAAAAATATAGATTTATCATCGGCTCTATTAGTTGTTAATTTAAAATAATCACCTATAATATTTACATTAGAAGATACAATCATATTACCTTTAATATGTAATGTGGATTCTGGTTTATTAAAGCCATAACCTATAGCAATAGCACCCTGCATACCGGAAGTTAAATTTTTTTCATTATTCTCATTTATAGTTCCATCTGATATATTACCAAATGTTGTATCGCCATCGAATATTGCCATACGTTGATTACCATTAGTATAAAATCTCATAACATCTTCATCAAAACGTGTAGCATCAACCGTTATAAATGTATCTTTGTCGGCATCTACAACACCACCTATAATATTCCATTTAATTCCATCATAACCTTCAAATAGATTTATCTCATTATTAAATCTGAACATACCCGCTACGCTAGGACTAGGTCTTTGTGCTGTTGTTCCGGCAGCAATAAGTATAGCATCATTAGTATTAAGATCAAATGTACATCTTGGGGTATTTGTATTAATACCTATTCTTATAGTATCCGTAGTTCCCAATGAATTAACATAGAATGAATTATATCCTACATTAAGATTACCACCGATATTCATATTTTTGGCTACACCCATACCACCATTTGAGGTTAGACCACCATTACTAACACTATTACTATCAATTGTAGATAATACTGTTAAATTATTGGTAATATCAGTATTACCTGTGATAACAAGATTGGAGTGTATATTAAATTTTTCATTAGTTCCATATGATTCTATATTTTTAATTTTTATTGAACCTGTGTTTATTGCAACAATTGACATATTATATATTTTATTTATAAAAAAAAACTAATTTATATTTTATTCATAATTTACTACATATGTCATTTGATATAATATAGTAATAATTAATGACAATAGATTTAACGTGTTATTTTTATTATTAATTATTAGTATAAATTGGAATATTATAGATATTATATAAATATTTAATAAAATTATATTGTTTTTAAAATAATTATAATTCTTATGAATTAATAATAATCCTATTGTAAATAGTATTAGTGAAGATAAGTATAATATAATATTTATTACTATATTATTAATAAATAAAATTGTAAAATTAGTTATAAATCCAAATAAAAATAATACATTTTTAATACTATTTCTATTTTTTTCATTTATATCTAGTTCTAAAAAATATTTATCTTCTTCTTTTTGACTTTCATTCATTAAATTGATTAGACTATCATCCATTTATATATTTAAATATTTACTTATTTAAATGAATTATTTAAAATTGATTATATATATTATTATATAACAATGAATTCAAAAATCGTAACAGAATTTAATACACTAATTAATAATTTATTATATGAAAAACCTTCTAATTATTCTTTTAAAGTAAATTCATTTAAAAAAACTATTGATATTATTAGTGGATTAGAATTTGAAATAAATAATATTGAACAATTAAAAGATATTAAAGGCATTGGAAAAGGAACATTAGAGAGAATTAATGAAATTTTAAAAAATGGTAATTTAGAAGAAAATAAAAAAAAAGTGACTAATAGTCAAAATGAATTTATAAACTTACAAAAAATTACCGGTATCGGACCTAGTAAAGCTAAAGAATTGATTAATAAAAATATAACATTTGATGATTTAATTAATAATAATAATAATGTATTAAATAATTTAACTCATCATCAAAAACTTGGTGTAAAATATTATTATGATGTATTAAAACCAATTCCACATGAAACAATTATAGAAGTAGAGAAATATTTAAATAAATTTGATTTTAAATTTAATATTTGTGGTTCTTATAGACGAAAAAAAAAAACTTCCGGAGATATTGATGTATTAATTGAAAAAAAAGACAAATCATTAAAAGAAATAATTCATATTTTAACAAAAAAAAAATTTTTAGTAGAACATTTAACAGAAGATGGTGACACAAAATATATGGGTTTTTGTAAAATTAAAAGTTCTCATTTTATGAGAATTGATATACGTTTAGTTCTTAAAGAATCTTATCCATTTGCTTTATTATATTTTACCGGAAGTAAAAAAACTAATACAATGATGAGAAATCAAGCTATTAAATTAGGATTTAAATTAAATGAATATTCATTAGTAAGAACAAATGTTTCAAATTATCCTAACAAATCAGATATGACCGAGGTTGATATACCAGTTTATTTTGATTCAGAAGAAATGATTTTTAAATGTTTAAATCTAGCTTATATTAAACCAGAAAATAGATAAAAAAAACTGATATATTAATAACATATCATATATATCTTTGTATATATTACATATATTTTTTTTTTAATATATCAGGAAAAAACATTAGTGTTTTTTATTCAAAATTCAATTCTATTCAAAATTATATTTAAAATCTATTTAAATTCTATTCTAAATTTAATTCAAAATTCTATTTAAATTCTATTTAAATTCTATTCTAAATTTAATTCTATTCTAAATTTAATTCTATTCTAAATTTAATTCTATTCTAAATTTAATTCTATTCTAAATTTAATTCTATTCTATTTAAAATTTGCTTATATTCAAATTTTTTATGCTACTATACCTATTATGTAGCTCCTTATGCGACTATACCTATTATTTAGCTCCTTATGCGACTATACCTATTATGTAGCTCCTTATGCTACTATATCTATTATGTAGCTCCTTGTGCTACTATACCTATTATTTAGCTCCTTATGCGACTATACCTATTATTTAGCTCCTTATGCGACTATACCTATTATTTAGCTCCTTATGCGACTATATCTATTATTTAGCTCCTTATGCTACTATACCTATTATTTAGTTCATTTATGCGACTATATCTATTATTTAGCTCCTTTATGCGACTATATCTATTATTTAGCTCCTTATGCGACTATACTCATTTATTATTAATCTATAAATTGATTATAATCTATAAATTGATTATAATCAATTAGATAATTTTAAAAAATAATAAACTACTTTTATATTATGATCATTTTAATTGTCATTTAATATGAGATTATATATATACATTTATTCAGTATTTTATATATTATACCATATTTCATATTTTTAAACTAATCTAAAAATATTAATGTTTTATTAGTTGCTGTATGAGATATTATAACAATATTTTTATATTTTGGTTATAAATCAAACCTCTGATATATATTATATGTATATATATATTATAATATATTTTTTTTTTTAAATACTTTAAATTAATTTATTAATTTATTTAAATGGTGATTCATCGATATCTAAATCAATAGTATTATCACTATTTTGTGTATCTTTAAATAATAATACTATATAAGTAGCAATAAATACTAATAAGAATAATTTCATATATGTAATATAATTATTTTTTTTAATAAAAATACAGCGGTCTATAAATAATAAAAATATAGATAATAAACTTGTTATTAGTGCTAAGAAAAAATTATTATATAAAATATCATAAAATGATATTGTTATACTATCCATTATAATAATATATTATATTTTAAAATAAATATTTATTTTGCAAAAATAAATCTAAATTTTTTGTATTTAATATATATTATATATTAATGGATTATTTAAATTTATTAGTAGATAAAAGAAGAGAATTTTCAATATACTTAATAAATGATTTATCTAGTGAATTAATCAAGGGTATTAATTCATTATATGTTAATTGTAAAAATAATAAAAAAAATCATGAAGTATTAAGTTTTTTTCAACAGATTCTTGCAGATATACCTTACTGGAATAATACTATAGTAAGTTCTGAAACTCAAAGAATAAAAAAAAGAATTCCTTATATTGAAGATCTAATTACATCAGTATTTGTTAGTAATATGAGATTATTATGTTCTATTAAAAATAAAAAAAAAGAAATAAATGTAAGAATACCAAAATTAGATAATTTTATTCATAAATGTTATATACATATAGCTGAAGAATTTTGGGCAAGCACATATTTATTTAATGAAAATATTAATAAGTTAGAAATTCAAAAAAATAAGAGACAAATTAATTTTATTGTTAAATCTTCCATAGAAGAGGTTATAAGAAGATCATTACCAATTAAATCAATATTAAAAGATTATTTAGAAACTAATTTTGAAACAGAAACAGAAACCGAATTTAATAATAGTTTAATTGATATTATTGAAGACAATAAAACAAAAAATAATAATGATACTAAAAATGAAACAGAAAAAAATAGTGAGAAAAATGTAGAAAGTAAAAATACTAATCAAATAAATAATAATAATGAATCTATCTTAAGCGAAAATTGTATTAAGAATACTAATGAAAATAAAAATTTTAAAATTAATGATGATAATATAATCGATGATGATAATATAATTGAAGATGGTAATAGTAAATTTAATTTTGATGAAGACTTATTTATTAACTCCTTAGATAATAATATTATTGATGAACCTAATGAGTTATATAATTTTTCTGAAAATGTTAAAGTAGTTAGTATAGATAATGAAATGAATTAAATTAAATATTTATTGAGATTTTTTTTTATTCAATTTTATATTTAATACTTTTTCAAGTTTAATCATTAGTTTAACTTCNGGAACAACCTTACCACTTTCATATAATTGTATAATTTTACTATCAATATTTATTTTTTGTGCTAACTCCTTTTGACTCATTTTTTTTTCCATTCTTGCTTTTTGAATTAATAGTGAATTTGATAGTGATACGGTTGGTTTTATTTCTACATCCATATTATCAATATTATTTGTATTTTGTTTTGTATTTTGTTTTGTATTAACGTTTTTATTAGTATTAGTTTTTTT
>JGI24539J26755_10000426_pt1 | contig 19858 bp, 24 predicted proteins | sample NorSeaMetagenome_2_FD_26755 | JGI IMG/M metagenome (IMG submission 26755) | reverse complement strand
AGTGGTTCAGTGGTACTTTTAGAAAGTACCTTATTTCGAAAAACTCGAATTTTTTTATTCGAGGAGTCTTTTTAACAGCCTCTAGAATAAGAAGCAATTTGGTTGCCTGTAAAATGTGACTTTCAGCACTTAAGTTTAACATTTGTTACCTTAGGTAACGTTTTGGCCGCATAGATCACTTTTAAGATCCACGGCAAGCGTAGTAGGTCGATTGGCATTGTGTCTCTGCCAATAAAGGTATCATGTTTCGCAACGGTCTAAGACAACAAATTGATAACTATAGCTTCCAGTAACCTCTGGAAGTTTTACGTGAATGCGCTGCCATTGCTGATTATCGATAGCTGGGAAAAAAGCATCTCCCGCAATCTCTGCATCCACTTCGGTGACATACAGCCGGTCAGCCACAACCATTGTCATGCGATATATCTGCTCACCTCCAATCACCATTACTTCATCAACGCCGCTATCTGTGCAGGCTTTGCGGGCAAGTGATAAGGCATCATCTAGGGTTGTTGCAACCTCGACCCCAGGGGCGGACCAACTCGCATCTCTGGTAAGTACAATATTGGTTCTGCCAGGCAGTGGCCGGCCGATCGAGTCAAAGGTTTTGCGGCCCATTACCAGTGGCTTACCCATGGTGACTGATTTGAAATATTGAAGGTCATCCGGCAAATGCCAGGGCAGCTGATTATCTACCCCAATAACACCATTCCGGCTAACCGCAACGATTAGCGACATCTTCATAATTTAAACCTTATTAGACGGCAACTGGGGCCGAAATAGGCCCGTGCGATTGATAGTTTTGCAGCTCAAAATCCTCATAAACGAAGTCAAATAAACTAGTCACTTGCGGATTAATTTGCAACGTAGGTAGACCAAAAACGGTGCGTGACAACTGCTCATCGACCTGATCCATGTGATTGGAATAAAGATGCGCATCTCCGAAGGTATGCACGAAATCCCCGAGTTTCAAACCTGCTACCTGAGCGATCATCATAGTAAGAGCAGCATAGGATGCTATGTTAAAGGGCACTCCAAGAAACACATCCGCACTGCGCTGATAGAGCTGGCAGCTCAGACGGCCCTCGACAACATAGAACTGAAAAAGACTGTGGCAGGGTGGCAAACCCGACTTAACCATCACTGGGATATCTTGTGGGTTCCAAGCAGACACAATAAGGCGACGCGAGTCTGGGTTAGACTTGAGATCACTCATAAGCTGCGCTAACTGATCAATCCCGCCAAAATTTCGCCACTGCTTACCATATACTGGGCCCAGGTCACCATACTTATCAGCAAAGTCCTGATCGGCCATAATTTGCTGGGTAAACTCGCGCATGCCAGCGCGCCACTCCGCTGAGTACATAATTAGATTTTTATCCTGGCCTGTTTCACGCAACCAGTTCTGATAGGGCCAATCATTCCAAATACCAACACCATTCTCGATCAAATATCGAATATTGGTATCCCCCCGAATAAACCACAGTAGTTCATGCAGAATAGACTTCAAATGCACTTTTTTGCTAGTAACAAGAGGAAACCCCTCGGCCAAATTGAAGCGCATCTGATGCCCAAATATACTCACCGTTCCAGTGCCAGTGCGGTCCTCTTTTTTAACACCATGGTCGCGGATATATTTCACTAAATCCAAATATTGCTGCATCAGACGTTCCCCACCTTAGACTGGCCTAGCATGCTGCGAATTGATCCACGCATAAACCATATACCCAACAAAATCATTGGAATACAAAGCGTCTGTCCGCGTGTCATCCAGTTAAACGTTTCCATTAACGCTGATTGCCCAGCAAACTGAGCATCTGGCTGACGAACAAATTCAATAGTAAAGCGAAATACACCATAGAGTATCAAGAACAATCCAGTGACTTCACCATATAGCCGTGGCTTGCGCGCATACCAATTAATAATAAAAAACAACACTAGGCCCTCTAAAGCCGCCTCATAAAGCTGCGAAGGGTGCCTCGCCAGTTGTTGTGGGTCAGCGGGGAAGATCATGGCCCAAGGTACATCGGTAGGGCGCCCGTAAAGCTCCTGACCTATAAAGTTTCCTATTCGCCCGAAAAATAACCCTGTTGGCACTAAGGGGGTAGCGAAATCAGCCAAGCTCAAAAATGTAATCTGATACTTGCGACTATAGATGAGGAGGGCCACAGCAACGCCAATTAAACCGCCATGAAACGACATACCGCCCTCCCATATGCGCACTAACATTGCAGGGTCAGCCAGCCATTTGTCCGCACTATAAAATAGCAGGTAGCCAAAACGACCACCCAAAATCACACCAAAAGCGCCGTAAACGATTAAGTCCTCGACCTGGGTACTTTTGACTGGAGACCAACGTCTCTGACTGTTGCGCATCGCCAAAAACCAGGCAACAACAAACGCCAAAAGGTACATGATTCCGTACCAGTGAATCTTCATCGGGCCAATTGATAATGCTACTGGATCAATAATTGGATAAGACAGCATTGAGAGGAACGCTCCGCAAAGTTAAGACCTTGATGATAACGGTTTATCGATGTTACTGCCAAGAATGATGACGCCCAGAAGAATAAAAAGTTATACTGATTTGCATGTGTTTACTCGCCTTTGCTTACAACCATAATTCGGATGCGCCATTAATAGTAATCTCTAATCGAGATGAGTTTTATCAACGCACCACGCTACCAATGCACTGGTGGCCGGAGTCTGGAATACTTGCCGGTCGCGATCAGCAAGCGGGCGGCACCTGGCTTGGTCTGTCAAAAAATGGTCGCTTTGCCGCGGTAACCAATTTTCGTGACCTCCATCGCAATGGTGCCCCAACAGAGAGCCTGCGTTCTCGAGGTGATTTGGTTACAAAATTTCTGTGTGCATCTGAGAATGTTCATGACTGGACTGACTCATTGGCCGAGACCTGTTTGGAATATGGCCCATTCAACTTGGTTGTTTATGATGGTCAGGACATGGTTTATGTTAATAATCAAGGCGACCCAAAGCAAACTTTAACCTCTGGCGTGTATGCACTAAGCAACCATCAGCTGGATAGCCATTGGCCCAAGGTGGATCATGCCCGAGATCAACTAGACAAGGCTATTAGTAACAACATTGTAGGCGACCACTCTCTTCCAGCATTATTGATGGCGCTTTCCCTAGAAAAAACCTATGCGTTTCATCTTCTACCTAACACCGGCATACCTGCAGACTGGGAGGAAACGCTCTCGTCACCTTTTATTGTCTCCGAGGGGTATGGCACCCGTGCAGCTACCGCCCTGATAGTATCTGCAAAAGGAAAAGTTAGCGTAGCTGAGCAAGGCTATGAAAACGGCCAGAAGCTCGGCTTGAATCAATTTAGCTATTATATTTCAGACGATTAACTTTGCACTTTTAGCGCTGCGTTTAGGACTGGCTACCCTGAGTAATTTTGATATTTCAGGGTTTTTAAGGGCATCAGACAAAAAGTCTACAATCTGCTTTGAACTCGACATTTTTAATGCTTTTTTTGCAAGTCCCTGGGCATCTTTCTTGGTGACGTTAAGAAGCATTGACTTGACCCTAAGTAGGCTGCTGGCACTCATAGACAAAGTCTCATAGCCCAGACCTAAAAGAACCACTGCACTGAGTGGATCTCCCGCCATTTCTCCACAGATACTAAGTTGACAATCAACACCAGCCGCTTGCTCATGAATCTGTTTAAGCGCTCTCAAAATGCTGGGGTGCAAACTATTATAAAGCTCTGCTACTCTAGGGTTGTTGCGATCCACGGCCAATAGATATTGGGTTAAATCGTTCGTCCCCACCGATAAGAAGTCAACTCGACGGCCAATTTCTTTTACCTGATATACGGCGGCAGGCACCTCAATCATGGCGCCAACGAGAGGCCGCTTGAGTGTGAAGCCCTCTTCAACCGTTAGCTCTTGGTAAACTCGATCAATGAGCTGCAGTGCCCTATCAAGTTCTGGGATATTACTAATCATTGGCAACATGATGCGCAGGTTTCCGATACCTTCACTGGCCCGTAGCATTGCCCTAATTTGTACCAAGAATATCTCAGGGTGGTCTAGTGAAATACGGATGCCTCGCCAGCCTAAAAAAGGATTTTCTTCTTCAATAGGGAAATAAGGTAAATCTTTATCTCCGCCTATGTCGAGGGTTCGCATAGTCACCGGCCGTGGTGCAAAGTCCGCCAGCTGTTGTCGATAAATAGTGACTTGCTCATCTTCAGTGGGAAAACTTGAGCGCATTAAAAAAGGAATTTCAGTTCGAAAAAGTCCTACAGCTTCAGCACCACTGCGCAGTGACCTAGCAGTATCTTGGCGTAAACCTGTATTCACCCACAGAGAAAATCTCTTTCCATCAGGCGTATGGCAGGGCAGATCTCGAAGTTTCTCGAGATCTTTAGTAAATAATTTTTCTTCCCGCTGACGTTGCAGATAATGGCGACGAACCGCTCGTGTTGCTCGACTGACAATATCCCCTGTAGAGCCATCAACGATAAGCTCTTGCCCATCAAACTCTACCCATGGCAATGCTATGGCACCCATCACAGTAGGAATCCCAAGAGCGCGACCCACAATGGCCATGTGCGAGTTACTCGACCCCTTCAAAGAAATGATGCCGACCAAGCGATTAACAGGAATATCTGCCAGTGCGGTTGCCGACAGATCTTCTCCAACCAATACAATGCGCCGGGGGAGTGGCACTTTTTCTCGATCTTTTGCCTGCAAATAGCCCAGCACTCGCTTACCTAAATCGTTCACATCCGCCGCTCTCTCCCTAAGGTAAGTATCTTCCATTTTTTGAAACGTTCGCACATGCTTGAGAATTACTGTGCTCCAGGCACTAGCGGCAACTTGGCCCATCTTTATCAGAGCTATAACTTCATTTAGCAGCACTCGATCATCTAGCAAACGGATATATACGTCAAAAAGAGCGAACTCCTCAGCACTGAGTTTATCGGCCAATCCGGCACCCAAATTTCGCATATCCCGTTTGGCGGCTTTCACCGCATTACGAAATCGTTGTATCTCTGCTTTAGGATCATCAGTGAGCCTTTGGGGCACGGTTTTTAAATCGGCATGGGTAGTGACTAGTACTGCTCGACCAATCCCCACCCCTGGCGAACTAGGAATCCCGGCAAATATGGCCTCTTTACTCTTGCCTCGCCCCGCTGATGCCAGCTGGCGTAGGGCGCCAGTTGCCTCTGCATGAGCAATAGCACCAGAGAGTTGTGCGCACACGGTGACGACAAAAGCTTCTTCCTCGGAGGCGAATCTGCGGCGTGTTTCCTGCTGGAGAACGAGCACCCCGAGAACCTTGCGGTGGTGAATAATCGGCACACCCAAGAAAGAATGGAAGGAGGATTCACCGGTTTCCTCGAAGTAACTAAAGTTCGGATGCTGATCGGCATCTTGAAGATTAAGTGGCTCTTCCTTTACCGCAACCAAGCCTACCAAACCCTCTCGCATCGCCAGCCTTACTTTGCCAATCGACTCTTGGCGCAGCCCCTCTGTAGCCATAAGCACATAGCGCTGATCCGCATCATCAAATAGATATACTGAACAGACGCCAGCATTCATGGCCCCACGAACCTCTTTAACGATAATGGCTAGGACTTCAGCAAGACTGCGCGCGCTGTTGACCTCCTGAACAATAGTCCTCAGCGAAGATAGCATGCTTAAGCACCTCCAGATTGCTGCTCAAAGCGCATGTTTTTTTCAGAAAATTCTTGCAGTGCATGACGGTAGACATTGCGCTTAAAGGAAACCACGGCGTTAACTGGATACCAGTAGTTCACCCATTCCCAGCCATCAAATTCTGGCGTTCCGGAAGTATCAAAGCGTACTTTTGACGCATCTCCTGTGAGTTCAAGAAAGAACCATTTCTGCTTCTGCCCAATGCAGAGAGGTTTCGAGTTTTTGCGCTGCATGGACACTGGAATTCGATAACGCAGCCATTTCTTGGTGCGCTGAATTATTCGTACATCTGCGCGTTCTAAACCAACCTCTTCATAAAGCTCACGATAAAGTGCTTGCTCTACTGATTCACCCTTGTCGATGCCGCCTTGAGGAAACTGCCAAGCCTGCTGACCAAGTCGTTTGGCGAGCAGTACCCTACCGAGTCCATCACTGATAACAATAGCAATATTTGAGCGAAAACCGTCTTTATCAACCACTGTAAGTCTGCCTCTAAATTTGCCGGAGTTTGGCCGTGCATTGTTCCATAATCTAGAGTTTTCAGCAATTTTCTCTTGAGCAGCGAGACTATGATCGCTATCCTGCCTAACAGAAAAATCACTCAGGTATGCCAATGCCCCTAGCCATTTTTGACTTAGACAATACGCTCATTGCGGGTGACAGCGATTATAGCTGGGGTGCATTTTTGGTTGCCCATAAAAGGGTTGATCAGGCACTTTACAAAAACATGAATGAGCAGTTCTTTGCTGACTATGAAGCAGGAACATTAGATATATTGGCGTATCTTGCGTTCTCATTATCCCCATTAATTGGTATGTCCGCATCTGATCTAGAGCCGCTACATAGTAAATTTATGGATGAGATAATTCAGCCAATGAAATTACCAAAGGCCTCACAGTTAATTGATAAGCATCGGCAAGCTGGTGATCGGCTGCTAGTCATTACCGCCACAAATCGCTGTATTATTGAGCCCATCGTCCGTTCTTTAGGTATTGTTGAATTCCTGTCCACTGAACCAGAATTCGTTAATGGCCGCATTACTGGACAAATAGTGGGTACTCCGACTTTTCGTGAAGGCAAAGTACAGCGCTTAAATGCTTGGCTAGAGGAGAACCATGAAACACTCAGCGGAAGTTACTTCTATAGCGACTCGATCAACGACTTGCCGCTTCTGTCAGTCGTAGACATACCTGTGGCCGTTGATCCCGATAATAGTCTTCGCCAAATGGCAGGAGAACAGGGTTGGGACATAATATCACTGCGTGATTAATCGTCCTCTGTAGCCAGCAGGTACTCATCTGCATTCATCATGTCATCTAGCTCATCGGGGTTAGATAATCTCACTCGGAACAACCAACCATCAACATAAGGTGATTGATTTATCGTCTCTGGCTGATCCTCTAACGCGGGATTGATCTCAACAACTTCACCCGTTACGGGAGTATAAATATCCGACGCTGCCTTCACAGACTCAACCACCGCAATCTCAGAGCCAACATCTATATCTGCCCCCTCCTCGGGAAGCTCAACATAAACAACATCGCCAAGAGCCGCCTGCGCATGGTCAGTAATGCCTATTACTACAGTCCCATCACTCTCCAAGCGCGCCCATTCATGGCTGGAGGCATATTTCAATTCTACTGGCAAATCACTCATTGTTTCCCTCTAATTTGTCTTTTATATGACACTGATTATTTCAGCAACATGTTTTCTGTTGGATAGCTTAAAGGTTATTACTCACGGCCTCAAGAGACAAAATAATGCTGTTTTATTAGCTTAAAGTTGATTAATTTTGTTACACTTTCGCGGTTAAAACCACGGCAAGACAGGAGTTTTGCTAGAGCTTTTTAAGGAGTTAAAAAATCATGTCTCATGTCAAATTACACGTTGTCTTTTCCCTTATCGGTCTTCATTCAGCAACCTCCTCGGCAGACCAAATTATTCTGATGAATGGTGATATTATTCAGGGAACACAAACAGAAATAACAGATACTCATATTATTTGGAACGCTGACAACTTTGGTACTTTGAGTATTGCTTTAAATCAAGTGGTATCCATCAGTCCAACAGCACAAGAGCCTGAGGATTTAATATCAGAAATTTCTAGCGCATCGCCTGATGAGTCCTTAGAAGGCCGGATCGGAGTGTCTGGGTTACTCCGCGGTGGTAACGAAGATCGTGAGGAATGGGACGTTTCGGCTGATCTAGCGTGGCGTCATGAAAACATCCGACACAGGGGAGATATCCATTACCAAACTCGTCGGGAAGAAGGTGAACAACCAGAGGAGAACTATGACCTAAGTTATGCTTTTGAATGGTTTTTTAAAGACGGTTGGTATTGGAGCAATGCCGCGTCCTTCGGCGCGAATGATAATCGGGGAATAGAGCAATTTTACTCTGTCGGGAGTCTCCTCGGTAACCAATTGTGGGAAACAGATGCAGGAGCACTATCGATAAAGTCTGGATTCACATGGATCAGCGAAACCTTCGTTATCAGTACCAGAGATCAACGGTTCATGCGGGATAAAAAAGATGAAAGACTCACTTGGAACTGGTCCACAGATTATCGAAAGATAATTTTTGAACATATTGAGCTTTTCCATACTAATGAACTATTGATTTCGGTCGAGGATGCAGACAACAGTCAATTTAATGCAGGCATTGGTTTTGATGTTCCTTTGGTCGACGATTTATTTACCAAGTTTGCTCTCAAATGGAACTACGATAATCAGCCTACTGAAGGAATTGAAAAAATCGATCGAAGTTTTAGCATAGGTGTGAATTACAGCTGGTAAATAACTACAACCGTACTTCTAGCGCCGGCTCATTTAGCGCCGCTAGCTGCTCGCGCAGAGCGAGTATGTGGTCGCTCCAATAGCGAGGAGAATCAAACCAAGAAAATGCACGAGGAAATGCAGGGTCTGACCAACGTCTTGCGATCCAAGCGCTATGATGCATGATCCTTAAGGTTCGAAATACTTCAATTAGTCGTAATTGCCTATAATCAAAATCATAAAACTCGTTGTATCCCTCAATGATTTCAGCCATTTGCGCTGTCTGCTCCTGTCGATCTCCAGACAACAACATCCAAAGATCTTGAATGGCCGGCGCCATGCGCGCGTCATCAAAATCGACGAAATGTGGATAGTCATCACGCCATAAAATATTGCCCGCATGGCAGTCTCCATGTACGCGGATATTATTGATCTCACCATAATCAGTAAGGATCCGATCAATAGCTTTTAGCACATCAAGCGCTAATGAATCATAAGCAGGACTTAGCTCTTTGGGTATGAAATCTTTACTGATAAGCTCGTAAGAGTCCCAGCCAAACTTTTTGGCATCTAAAGTAGGTCGATATTTAAACGATTGCGCTGCACCAATTCCATGAAAGCGCCCTAACAAGCGACCTAAGATAAATAGATTATCTAGATTATCTAATTCTGGTGCACGCCCTCCCTTGCGCTCATACAGTGCAAATCGGAAACCTTCGTGGTGGCTAATACTATTTCCATGACTGTTGAGCCAAGGGCAAACCACCGGTAGTTCTTGATCCTGTAACTGAAAGCAGAATTGATGTTCTTCAAAGATCTGCTCATCGGACCATCGCTCCGGACGATAGAACTTGGCTATCATCGGTGTTTGATTTTCAATGCCTATTTGATACACGCGATTTTCATAGCTGTTAAGCGCTAAAAATCCGCCATCTGACAGAAATCCCTGACTCTCGACCGCATCGATTAACAAATCGGGCGTCAACCTATCAAATGGATGATTACCACTTTCAGTCATAACCTCTAATCCAAACGGGGTTTTGCACGCATGTTTTTCTTCTTGCCGTGCTGGGCTTTTTTGTCCATGCGTCTCAACTGGGAACCGCGCGTTGGCTTAGTTGGCCGTCTAGATTTAGCAACAAATCCTGCTGACTGAATAAGTACTTTTAGCCTAGAGAGCGCCTCTAGGCGGTTTTTATCCTGACTGCGATAACGTTGAGCCTTGATAATGATCACCGCATCTTTTGAAATCCGTTGGTCTTTAAGCTGCAATAATCGCTGCTTATAAAAATCAGGCAATGACGATTGTCCAATATCAAAACGCAGATGAATCGCTGAAGATACCTTGTTGACATTTTGACCCCCGGGACCCTGAGCGCGTATTGCAGAAAAGTCGAGCTCTGCATCGGGAATTGAAACATGACTAGAAATGACTAACATTACTCACTGGGCTCGACAAAACTAAACCGAGGCACTTGTTGCCCGTTAATATCTACCATTTCTTGAAACATTTCTAGTGGTCTCACCCACATGCTGTAATCGCCATATAGAGTCCGATAGACCACCAATTCCTCGCTAGTCTCACTGTGTGTTGCAACTTCTATGACCTGATAGAGATTGCCTTTGTAGTGCTTATAAATGCCTTTAGCAATAGTCACGCTGAAACGACCTCCCCCTTGCAGTGAATGGCATCTGATAATTCCAAGACTAACTTATCCCCCACCTGCAATGGCCCAACGCCAGATGGAGTGCCCGTTAAAACTATGTCGCCGGGCAACAGGGTGAAGAATTGACTAATATAAGCTAGCAACGAAAGGACAGGATTGACCATATCTGAGGTGTTACCATCCTGCTGAATCTGACCGTTTTTATATAACCGTATTTGTTGGTTTTGTAAGTCACCCAATTGGGCTCTAGAAACAAATGCAGACGACGGACAGGCACCATCAAATGCTTTCGCTTTTTCCCACGGCAACCCTTTGTCTTTTAAATCTTGCTGAATATCTCGCAAGGTCAAATCTAAACTTAGACCGACGCCTTTAATTGCCCTCGCCGCTTCGTCTTCACCACAGTTGATTAGCTTTTTACCTATCAAAAGGCTCATTTCAGTCTCAAAGTGACATTCGCCTAAAGCGGTTGGAACAATTATCTCGCTATCAATAGCTGCTAAAGCAGTACTCGGTTTAATAAAAAGCACCGGCGACGTAGGCAGTGGGTTATTCAGTTCACGAGTATGGGCAGCGTAATTTCTGCCCACGCAGACGATCTTCCCCAAAGGGAGATCAGATTGTTTTCCGTCAACAAAATGACTGTACTGGTGCATATAAAGATTCCATTTTGAATAGCTGACCAAAAGTTGAAGCACACCCTAAAACTTTGGTGTCAAAAAACCATCGTTTTGTTGTCATTAAGGTATATTGCGCCTTTGGCTATCCGATATACCAACCAAATAGTCACCAACGCCCCGGTAAACCAACCAAGAAGAACCAGCCACGTCAGAAACGCAATTATGGTCCATAACAAGCCAAACCAGAAGGTATTGATTTGCCAGCGAAAGTGACCCTCTAGCCAGCTCCCACGAACATCATCTCGTTTAATATAGTTAATAATAACCGCCGCAATTGCGGTCAGACCGCCAGTTACAAAGCCGAGCGCCAGTAATATGTATATCAGCATAGTGACATTTTTATGGTTGGATTCTTTCTGTAAATCATCGTCAGTAAATAAAGGCTCACTCATTATTAACATCCTGTTTATGTGTATGCATTATTGTCCTTGCGCCTCAAATAGTTTACCAGGGTTTAATATGCCATTCGGATCAAATGCCGACTTCACCGCACGCATCAGACTAATTTCACAGGGGGATCTCGAGTAGTGTAAATAATCTCTTTTAAGTAATCCGACACCATGTTCAGCACTCACGCTACCCTCATACTTGGCCAGCAGCTGACCAATTTCATTACTCACGGCACTGCATTGAGATACAAAATCCTCACTCGAAAGCTGCTCTGGCTTCAGAATATTAAGATGCAAATTACCGTCACCAATGTGACCATACCAGACAATGTCAAAATCTGGATAATGCCGCTCTATTAATTCATTCACCTCAACGAGAAAGTCAGGCATTCTGGAAACACGCACTGAAATATCATTTTTATAGGGCTGAAATTCCCATAAAGTTTCAGAAATATCTTCTCTAAGTTTCCATAATGCAGACGCTTGGGACAGACTTTGGCTGACAACGCCATCTAATACCCATCTCTGGTCAACACAGTGCTCAAAAAGACGCATAGCGAGGTCTAGACCTTCACTACCTTTGGTCTCGAATTCTAACAGCGCATAAAATGGCGCTTTGGTATTAAAAGGAACCGCATGTCCCTGATGGGCAACAACCTTATCTAAGGCAAGTTGCGAGAAAAACTCAAAGGCAGTCAGATCAATCTTAGAGGTGAAGATTTGCAGTACATCCAAAATAGCGGGAAAATTATCAATACCGAGAACCATCACAACTGTTTCTTCAGGTGCTTTTGTCAGCTGAATAGTGGCTTCGCATATCAGCCCAAGAGTACCCTCGGAGCCAATAAACAAGTGACGGAAGTCATAACCGGTATTGTTTTTCATCAGTCCACGATTTAGTTCCAAGATGTCACCGGCTCCGGTGACCACTGTTAAGCCTGCCACCCACTGACGCGTCATTCCGTAGCGAATAACATTAATTCCGCCTGCGTTAGTTGCAATGTTTCCGCCGATTTGGCTTGAGCCTGTGGAGGCAAAATCAATCGGATAAAACAAGCCTTGATCAATCGCAAATTTTTGTAACCTTTCGGTAATCACCCCTGCACCAACTGTCACGGTGCGATCTAGTGAGTTGAATTCTCGAATTTCATTTAAACGATCTAAGGCAATCACTATCTCACCATCCTTAGCAACTGCACCACCACTCAATCCAGTGCGGCCACCAGAGGGAACAATAGCTAAATTGAACTCCTTGGCCAATAAAACAATTTGCTGAACCTCTTCAGTAGAACTAGGTAAAACAACCACGCACGGGTTTGCCTGCCAAATCGTAGTCCGATCAATGCCGTAATTTTGAAAATCTTCTGGCCCCAGTAATAATCGCTCTTCACCAACGATAGCGATGAGCTGTTTTATTATTGACGAGGAAAGCATAGGAAACCCTGCTGAATTCGATATTTATTGGCTGCCACTTAGAAGCTTCGATCATAACATACAGTCATTATTTTACAGCCTCTGAGCAGAGCCATGAGCTCATTTAGGTCCAGTTGGAGACCTAATCAAAACCGGAAGCCATACCAGAATACCTCTCTTTGTACTCTTTTTAACTCGTTCAAGTGAAAAATTGTATCCATATGATTTACGCATACAACCGCTAAGTCGTTGATTAAATTGCCGTATTTTGGTGAGAATTTCAGCTAAATGGCGGTTTTTTCGGGTTTAACTGAAACAAAATTGGCAAAATCCATGAAAACACCATACACTACCGCGCTCGTAAGTCTGTTTTAATGCTAATCAAAGCGGTAGGCTACGAAATGCTCCAGTTGTAATTTATTGCGGCTGGAGGATATTGGCTAGCCCCGTTATGAGGCTGGATATTTTTAACGCCTTAAACGGTATAAAATTTTAAAGTGAGGTTATTATGTCAGGGGAAAGAGTTTCTGGCACTGTCAAGTGGTTCAACGACAGTAAGGGTTTTGGATTCATTGAGCAAGAAGGCGGCGGTGATGTNTTTGTTCACCACAGCGCAATTCAGGCTGAAGGTTTCAAATCATTGAAAGAAGGTCAGGCAGTAACGATGGAAGTTACTCAAGGCCAAAAAGGCGCTCAAGCTGAGAACGTAGTTGCCGATTAATTTCTGCCGCTGTCGTTAGATAGCTGGAAGAAAATTTTCGAAAGCCCCAAATTTATTTGGGGCTTTTTTTGGACTGCACTATTTGCTCAAATAAATGCCAAAAAAAAATCCCGCCACAAGGGCAGGATTTTTTAGTTTTGTGAGCGTCTTCTCACCACCAATACAACGACTACTTGATCTTGGCTTCTTTATAAATCACATGCTTGCGAATGGTGGGATCATACTTCTTGATTTCCATCTTCTCCGGCATGTTTCGCTTGTTTTTGTCAGTCGTGTAGAAATGTCCAGTACCTGCGCTGGATACTAACCGAATTTTCTCTCTTGCTGATTTAGCCATCAGTAAACTCCTTAAACTTTCTCGCCATGAGCACGAAGCTCAGACAGGACATTTTCAATACCTTTTTTGTCGATGATGCGCATTCCCTTAGTAGAGACACGCAGCTTAACNAAGCGCTTCTCTGCCTCAACCCAAAATCGATGGGTATGAAGGTTTGGCTCAAAACGACGACGTGTTCTGTTTTTCGCATGAGATACATTGTTTCCAGCCATTGGGCGCTTGCCTGTGACTTGACATACTCTGGACATTTTACCTGCCTCTAAATTCGATTGTTGGCTAAGGAAAACTCCTTTTGACAAAAGGTTTCCAAAAAATTACAGCCCTGCTCACAGGGTGTCCCCGTAAGGAGGCGCGTTTTATACCAGAAAGCCAATCCTGAATCAAACGAAAACGCTGTAATCGACATAATTTCACCACTTATCGCCAAATCTTAGCCAGATTACATTTTACCTTCGTTTGCCAAAGAAGTTATGTCTCCTTTTCCAATAATAAAATGATCAAGTAGCCGAATGTCTATCAGTGCAAGTGCCGTCTTCAGTCTTTGGGTTATGTCAATGTCAGCATCACTCGGTTCCGCCATCCCCGACGGATGATTATGGGCAACAATGACAGCTGCTGCATTCTTTTCAAGGGCCAATTTCACGACCTCTCGGGGATGCACTGATGTAGTATCAATCGTACCGTGAAATAACTCATGATAACCCAATAGTTGGTGTCTGGAATCTAGCAGTAGCACACTGAAAACCTCACGCTGATAGTCACGCATCTGGACAGACAGATAATCTTCAACCTGTTTGGGGCTAGTAAAGATATCATTATTGTTTAATTGCTCACCTAGGTAGCGCTCAGTTAACTCTAAGGTGGCTCTGAGTTGACAATACTTAGCCAAACCTAAACCCTTGATCGAACAAAATCTCGCTTGATTCGCATTGAGCAGAGCACCGAGACCTCCGAACTCTGTTATTAGCTTGGCGGCTAAATCGATAGCACTCATTCCTGAGACCCCTGTGCGAAGAAATATCGCCAATAACTCCTGATCGGAGAGCGCTTTGGAACCCTTTGCTAAAAGCTTCTCGCGGGGCCTTTGATGCTCAGGCCATTGGTGTATAGCCATAGTAAGTCCTTTTTATCACTATAGAATTCCTTTCTATAATGTTATCTTAGACCGCTGAAAGTAGAGTGTGTGGATTTAAAATGTGTAGCTTGTCAAACAAACGAATAATTGTTGGCGTTACCGGTGGCATCGCTGCTTATAAAAGTGCTGAAATAGTTAGGCGCCTCCAAGATAGAGGGGCCGAAGTGCGCGTGGTCATGACGCCAGGTGCTGAAGAGTTTTTGCGGCCACTAACTATGCAAGCGCTATCAGGTCATCCAGTGCATGTTGGTTTGCTTGATGAGAAAGCAGAGGCGGGAATGGGCCATATTGAGTTGGCTAGATGGGCAGATTTACTATTAATAGCACCCGCGAGTGCCGACTTTATGGCCACCATGATGCATGGCAAAGCCGATAGTTTATTGGCAGCTGTCTATCTAGCAACACCGGCATTAGTTGCTGTTGCTCCGGCCATGAATCAAGGGATGTGGCAGCATCCTGCAAATTTGGATAATGTTGAAAAGCTGGCTCAGCGCGGTGTGACCATCATTGGCCCTGATAGTGGCTCTCAAGCCTGTGGTGATACAGGTCCAGGGCGAATGGAACAGCCCGACACGATTATTGATCAAGCCTCTGCTATGTTCATCAATGGATTGCTCCAAGGCACAAAAGTGGTCATTACCGCAGGTCCAACTCGAGAAGCACTGGACCCAGTTCGCTATATTAGTAATCATAGTTCAGGGAAAATGGGCTATGCCCTAGCGACTGCCGCAGCAGATGCGGGGGCAGATGTGGTGCTTATTTCAGGCCCTGTGAACCTGCCGACCCCAGAGCGTTGTCAACACATACCAGTAATATCTGCTAATGAGATGTTATTAGCCGCCTTAGAGTCCGCACAAAAAGCCGATGTGTTTATTGCCACCGCCGCCGTAGCCGACTATCGAGCAGCTAGTGTTGCTGAAGGTAAAATAAAATCAAGCGATGAGGTCTTAACCATTAAGCTTGAAAAAAATCCTGATATTGTCAGTACGGTAGCGAGTACTAATGAATCTTTGTTTGTGGTCGGGTTCGCGGCAGAGAGCGCCAATGTCGAGAACTATGCAAAAGGAAAACTCAAAACAAAATCACTAAATGCGATCATTGCTAATGACATATCACGTCCAGATATTGGCTTTAATAGTGATGAAAATGAGGTCAGCTGGATTGACGACGATTCAACCATCTCTTTCAGTAAAAGAAGTAAAGCGCAGCTAGGCCGAGATCTTATAGCGCAAATAGCGTGTAAATATAATGATCAAAATTAACTCGACAGTCGTTTAGTCACTAATGATGAATTTGTATCAATCTAATGTCAGCTCTACTGAAGCATTGCTCGCTGAAAGTGATCACTTTGTGCTCGTGGATACGGTGTTCCGAGACTATGACATTCGTGGTCTTGCAGGTAGTGAGTTAAATCCTGAATTCGCATTACGACTAGGGAAAGCGGTAGGGCAATCAATACTCAATCTCGGCCAAAATACGGTCTATATCGCCCGTGATGGAAGACTAAGCTCAGACGCTCTATCCGAGTCGCTGTGCAGTGGTTTACGCCAGTCAGGCTGCCATGTTGTCGACTTGGGGCAAACTACCACTCCGGTATTAAATTTTGCTATCTGTCACCGCACCACTGCAAATTGTGGGGTGATGATCACGGCCAGTCATAACCCAGGCCATTACAATGGCTTTAAAATCATCCTCGAGGGACAGGTTATTCCCTCTGAGAGCCTTCAGGATATAAAGGCATTAATCACGGCTAATAATTTTCCAGTAAGTCCTGAAGGCAGTCTATCTTCTCTGAACATTGTCCCTTCCTACTTAGACTTTATCGTAGCGTCTAACAAAGTCAGTCGTCCGTTTAAGCTGGTGATCGATGGTTGTAATTCCGTCTCTGGACCACTCGCGGTAGCTCTTTTTCAGCGCTTGGGTTGTACGGTAGACCCTCTTTATTGCTCCATTGACGGCAATTTCCCAAACCATGACCCCAACCCCTCTGAACAGAAAAATCTTCAGCCATTAATAAGGCAGGTTAAATCTACGCGTGCTGATTTAGGCTTGGCATTTGACGGTGATGGCGATCGGCTAGTCGTAGTAAGCCAGCATGGTGAGATTGTCTGGCCTGATCGATTAATGATGATTTTTGCACAGAATCTACTCGTTGAGCGCCCGGGGTCTACGGTTGTTTTTGATATAAAAAGCAGTAAGCGACTGGGTGAATTAATAAAGCAACATTCAGGTGTGCCAGTAATGTGTAAAACGGGGCACTCCCACATTAGAAAGGCTGTGCGTAATAACAATGCTTTACTGGGTGGCGAATTTAGTGGTCATATATTCTTTAATGACCGCTGGCGTGGCTTTGATGATGGCTGTTATGCCGCCATGCGTTTATTGGAGATTCTCTCTGCCAAATGGCATGGCCAAATAACCAGCCTTGACCAAATTATTGCCGAGTTTAAGGAAACCAGTTATACGCCTGAAATTTTAGTGCCAGTGGCTGAGGCCGATAAATTTGAGATAATGGAAACCTTGGCTTCCCAGTGTAACTTTGCAGGTGGCTCCATCTGTTCTTTGGATGGTCTGCGTGTAGAATATGAAAATGGCTGGGGTCTGATACGAGCATCCAACACCACACCGAATCTGACACTGCGCTTTGAAGCTGAAAATGATGTGGAATTAGAGATTATTAAACAGCATTTCTACTCGGCGCTTAGCCCCTTTATCAACAACTTAGAAGACTATATTTAATTATGTCCCTAAATAGAAAAGAAGCGTCTACCACAGCCCAAGTTATTTCTCGAGCACTGCCTTATATTCAGCGTTTTGCAGGTAAAACGGTCGTCGTTAAATATGGCGGTAATGCCATGGTTGATGACCGGCTAAAAGCCAGTTTTGCCCGTGATATTGTTTTGATGAAAGCGGTTGGAATTAATCCGATAGTGGTACACGGCGGCGGCCCGCAAATTGGTGAACTACTTGAACGCTTGTCTATTAAATCGCAATTTATCGACGGTATGCGAGTCACCGACACCAAAACCATGGATGTAGTCGAGATGGTACTCGGTGCCACCATCAACAAAGAAATAGTAAATTTGATCACTCACGCTGGTGGAAAGGCCTTCGGAGTGACCGGGAAAGATGGCCAACTTATCAGGGCTAAAAAATTAGTGGTTTCGCACCAAACACCCGAAATGTCAGTGCCTGAAATCATTGATATCGGTCATGTTGGAGAGGTGGAATCCATTAATAGATCGGTCATTGATATGTTGGTGAAAGCGGATTTTATTCCGGTGATTGCGCCGATTGGCGTTGGGGCCGACGGCTCCTCTTTTAACATTAATGCTGATCTGGTGGCCGGCAAAGTCTCCGAGGTGCTTCAGGCAGAGAAACTGATGTTACTAACCAATGTCGGTGGCCTTCAGGATAAAAAAGGTGATGTTCTTACTGGCCTTAACGTCAGTAAGGTTGACCAACTAATTGCTGATGGCACTATTTATGGTGGCATGTTGCCTAAAATTCGCTGTGCTCTGGATGCAGTGAAGTCGGGTGTTCAGTGTGCTCATATTATTGATGGCCGTGTGGATCATGCGGTGATGTTAGAAATATTTACCGACGAAGGTGTCGGAACGCTCATTACTAACCAAGAATCAGAAGGAGCACTCTAATGGCTGCTAAAAAAGGCTCTCGAGCACAAGAAATATTGCAGACGCTAGCGCGCATGCTTGAAACGTCTAGAGGCCGAATAACTACCGCTGCTCTGGCTGCCGAGTTAGGCCTTTCCGAAGCTGCGCTCTACCGCCACTTTCCAAGCAAGACCAGGATGTATGAAAGCTTAATCGACTTTATCGAGGAGACCATCTTTGGCCGTGTTCGCGCTATCGTCAATGACGAGCCAGACGCAGTCAACCAGTGCTATCGAATTCTGAGTTTAGTGGTTGCATTCTGCCAAAAGAATCCTGGCATTACTCGCATTTTAAATGGTGATGCGCTTGCCATTGAGAACGAGCGCTTGCACAGCCGCGTGGCACAATTTTTTGATCGGCTGGAATCGCAACTAAAACAAGCATTGCGTGAAGCCGAGGTGCGTGACGGTCTGAAGCTTAATGTGCCAGTCTCAGTGGCAGCTAATCTCATGCTGGTAACCGTTGAAGGTAAAATTAGCCAATTTGTGCGAAGCGACTTCAAAACCTTACCTAATCAGCATTGGACTGAACAGTGGGCTTTGATAACCTCAGCAATTTTTGAGCAGTAGCGCCAACTACCTAGCTGACGCCATAGGCTTCTCGATAATGGCCTATGGCTGCGATTAAGTCAGATGCGTCAGGCGTGCCTGATAGAAAGGCCAAGATATCATCAATATCGATAATACTGGCAACCGACATCGCGAATTCTCTCTCTACCTCTTGAATGGCAGATTCTGCACCTTTACCGCGCTCTTTACGGTCTAGACCAATGACAACACCCGCCGCCTGCGCGCCCGCATCCTCGACAATTGCCATCACTTCTCGTATCGCAGTACCAGCCGTAATCACATCATCAATTATGAGGACTTTACCTTTCAGTGGCGCACCAACCAGAGTGCCACCTTCACCGTGAGATTTGGCCTCTTTACGATTAAAGCAATAGGGTACATCTATCCCATGCTGATCCGATAAGGCAACTGCTGTTGCAGAGGCTAATGTAATACCTTTATAGGCGGGACCAAATAAAACATCAAATTGTATTCCAGAATCAACGATAGCCGCCGCGTAACAACGTCCCAGTTCAGCCAAAGCTTTACCGGTATAAAACTCCCCCGCATTAAAAAAGTGTGGCGAGACACGTCCTGACTTTAAGGTGAACTCACCAAATTTAAGGGCGCCACTGCTCAAGGCATTTTCGATAAACTGCTTTTTATAATCTTGATTCATAGTCATGGTTCTTGTCCGATTATTGCGCTAGGGCCATCTGCTGAACCCTCACCAAATCAGCAATGCCTCTTTTGGCTAAGTCTAACATTTCAGTTAACTCTTCGGTGCTAAAAGGTGCTGCCTCGGCAGTTCCTTGAACTTCGATGAA
>JGI24539J26755_10000420_pt1 | contig 19978 bp, 19 predicted proteins | sample NorSeaMetagenome_2_FD_26755 | JGI IMG/M metagenome (IMG submission 26755) | reverse complement strand
TCTCCCGATCCCGTTGTTCGGGTGAAGTCCCAATATTCTAACTGACTTACCTTACATATGCCAGTACCTAAACTACTCACGTTACTTGCTTGACTAAAATTGTACTTAGCCTTCATTGTAGTTGCACTTGTTCCATCTGGCGTAAAAGCAATAGAATTGTAAGTTGAACCATGTCCTACAGGAAATGTAAAAGCAGTTACAGCGTTAAAATTTTTAGCAACAGGCCCGTTTACATGGCTAGCATCTGTAGCTCCTGCCGCTGCTGCTCCAGTTTCAAAGGTTAGCAAATTAGCATCCGTTGTTGTAAAATCTCCAGTTGTAAACTGTACTTCTTTGCTTACAGTAGCTGCTCGTGTAAAAACACCACCAGCAGCGTTGTTTATTTCTAAGTTGTATAAATCATCACCACCAAAATCAAGATCCTGACTAGCACTTCCTGTTAAATCCAACAATCCTAAACCGGCTGTTAATGTAGCAGAAGTTCCATTGATAAAATCTCCATCAAACTCTAGGTGTGGTTCACCAGAAGATTCGAAAACTAAACTTGACGTGTTCATGTTTGCAAAATCACCATCCGAATGCACCACCAATCCATCATCTATATGCAATGCTAAACTTCCATTGTTATTTACTTCCAATTGAGCTTTACTGCTCAAACCACCTAGTAAAAACAGCGTGATTAATACCTTTATTGAATTTCGTGCTTTCATAATTTAACTTTAAAAAAATCCTTTTATTAATGCAGTAAAACCATCTAAAACAACTATATACATTCAGCAAAAATCACTTCCTTACCGCAAAACGGTCCAGGTATAATCATCATTCAGATGAGTCCCTTCGAGTGGAGTCGAGTATCGAAATTTCGAACCTAATTCCTGATTATATTTCTTTGGTTAATGTTTTTAAGCGGTAAGTAAAGTGTAGCTCTATTTCTTTAAAAAGGTTTAACCGTGAGAGGTTATATCCTTATATTAATTCTCAGCTGTTAAAACTGCACTTTTGCTATTTAGTAATAACAACGCGTTTAGTTTTGCTTCTAAAGCTGCTAGTTTTTGGGCTGTTTCGATTGATATTATTTTCGCGCTTGACGCTTCTGCTTTTATGGTTTCGATTTCTTGTTTTTGAGATTCGTTTTCCGCTTTTTCTGTAGCTATTTCCTTTTTCTGTGCTTCAATAACCACCTGTTGAGAATCTATTTGTTCTTGAAGGGCTCTCATGGACTCTACATACATAGCGTCATAAGTACCATAAGCAGTTTGTAAATAACCTAAATTATCTTCTTCAACTAAAATGGGAAATACTTCCTGAATATTTTGAGCCGTAAAACCGTATTGTAATTGCGTTGGTCGTTTAGAACCTGTAACGGTATCGTTCCAGTAATAAGTAACACCTTTTAGTGCTAACATTTTATCTAACACCGTTTGGCTATCCATTTGCTTAATTTCTTTTTTTAATCGTGAATCGGAGTTGGCCAGCCAATCTCCTGAGGTTGTTTTACTTGCCGTACCTTCTACTTCTAAATCATTTGTTGCCGGGTCCCTTCCTATACCCACATTTCCGCCGCTGGCATTGTTAAAAACCAAGGCTCGGCTGTTTCTTGTTTTAATTTCACCATGACTGTCTCTAGTAATGATATCTATAATTCCAGTACCAGAAGTTCCTTCGTTTTCATATTGCAACCAACAAGCATCACTGTCATCTGTTTTTAAGCGTAATGTGGAAGATGTTGTAATAAAAGTATTTCCTTCCATTTTTAAACTACCACTAATATGTAATTTTTCCTCAGGCGATGCAGTTCCAATACCAACATTTCCATTTGAATGCTTAATTGCAAGATGAGAGGTGGTTCCAGCTGCATTGAGGAAATTAGTAATTTCGGCATCACTGTGTGTAATAAATTGAAATCCTTCTCCTATTGTTTTTTTTATTTTTCCTCCTCCATGGAATTCTATATAAGCGCCATCGCCTTTAAGTAATATATTCCCTCCACTTACCGTCAATATCTCTGTAGGCGAAGTAGTTCCAATACCTACTTCTCCTGTAGGCTGAACAGTAACCGCAGTTCCTGTTTCCAAAGCTGTGGTTCCTATTTTAAACTTACTATCCGTTACATCTGTTCCGATAGTGAAATGAGTTGTTCCCGATACTTGGAAATGAATTAGTGGATCGGTAGAAGTGTTATTTATATCTATAGCGGCATCCGCTGCTTCTATATCCAACGGTACAGTTGGATCAGAAGTTCCTATTCCTACCTGTGCCGAAGCAGAATAAGCTAATAAGCTAATAAGCAATGTATTTAATATTTTCATTGGGAACGTTTTAAAAGGATATTTCAATCCGTAAATATATCAAAAAACACGCTTTTGTAAAGTTTTTTTTACATTATGTTTCCGTATCTAGTTATCCTTGACAAATCTTAAAAAAAGGTATAAAACAATACTATACAACTGATTTAAAATAACATATACACTCAAAGTGTATTTATAAAAAGCGTTTTAACGTATAATAATTTCTCAGTTTGTTTCCTCTCTCTCTCTCTCTCTCAAACCGCCCAAATACCCTAAAATAAATTGTTTAAGATGTTCATTAAACGTTTCCAATAAAGAAGACATTTGGATTTTAACGTACAAACCGAAATAAACGGAAAACGATACTGGAATCATCTCCAATAACGCTCTGTTAATTTACAATGTACTTCCTGCAATTTATTTATCATGAAAACAGAAATGGAAGAAAACCTACAAAACATAAACGTTAATACAAAAAGGGAATCACCCAAAATTTTAGATGCACTTAAGAAAATAACGGAAATTAAACCATGTTTGAAGTTTATAAAGCTCCTTCTTCCATTTTTAAAATGTGATTTTATAATAGCCTAATGGAAAAAACCCTAATTGATATTCATAAATCAAATCTCCACTACCTTCATCAAAAACTTCTCTAAAGATGTTTTTCTTATTTGTAATATTCTGAATATCCAATGCCCATTCTTGTGTTACTTTTTTATGGTTCAATCTAAATCCTAGTTTCAAATCAGCTCTATAATAATCGTCAAATTTCGATTCGTAAATTGACGATTCATCAAAAACCGTTTTCTTTTGAAGTTTAGATTCTTCCAAGTCCAACGCTAAATAACGTTTNCCTCCGGCAAGTGCTAATTTAAAATCTATCGTTAACACAGATCTCTTGGTTATTTTTACTTCATAACCTCCCAATAGATTAGCCGTGTATTTCCCATTAAATGTTGTATTCCTAATAACAGCATCTCCACCTTGATATTTAGAATCGTATATCGAAGTGTTGATTAAAAAGTAATACCCTTTTGAATACATCTTTTCCAAGGTCACCTCAATACCATAGTTTGTTCCTTTCCCTTTATTTACTAAACTGTCTTCATCTTGAAAAACAAAATCCCCTCCAACATTAGCTAACGAGTAATAAGAGTATTCTTTTGTAGGGGTATTATAAATGGCCTGGTAATAAGCCTCTGTTTTAAACCTTAAGTTGGGATTAATCATATAATTATAACCAACCACGCCATGTGCACTTTTATTTAACCCCAAATCTTCGTTTGTTTTTTCACTCGAACCATCAACATAATTAGTTTCTAAAAAGTAAACCCTTAGTGGATTTATCTGAGAATGTAATCCAGAGGCCAATGTAAACGATTCCTTTTTAGAAAAACGGTACTTCAGTCCTATTCTAGGTTCAATTGCTTGCGAATTATTAAGTGTTAATATTTGATGATGAATCCCTGTATTTACAACCAACTTCTCAGTTGGTTTATACCTGTATTGAAAAAATGATTGAACCAACACAGTGCTTCCTTTAAAATCAACAATAGGCAACCATTCTGAACGATTATTCGAATAAAACTCTTCTTTAAAGTCGGCACCGATTAACTCGGTATTCACACCCATTTTAATTGTTTTTTTTGAATTTATTTTAGAGTTTAAAACTGAATTTAAAGCATAACTTATTTGAGTGGATAGGTTTTTATAGGTTCTAAAGGGCAATAGCGTAACCGACTCTAACGAATCTGAAGTAATATCATTTTGAGTAGAAGTAACAGAAACCGTGTTACTCCAATATGTTTTATTGTTTAAAAACTTTCGATGATTCAAACCTACTACGCCTACATTTGTTCCAAATCGAACATCAGTTCCAGATGATGTAAACGTCCAATCGTCATCCTCTTTTTGGCTATCCAGTAATTCAATAAAACTCACCCCTCCAATACCAAAAAGCTGAAACCGTCCAAATTTTCCTTTTGTAGGTAAATCAATTTTAAAAGCGACATCTTGATATTGCGGTACAGCAGGCACTCCAAAACTTATTCCCATCGCATTAAAAACCCCAAGTGTTGAGTACCTGTAATTCAACACATAAGAAGCTTTGTTCTTTTTACTCAATGGGCCTTCCAGCCCAACTTCCAATCCATTAAAACCCATTTGACCTGTAAATTCAAACTTATCTTTATTTCCACTTCTCATTTTTAAATCAAATGCTCCCGCTATTCCATTTCCATATTCTGCAGGAAATGCTCCCGTTAAAAAGTCGGATCCCGATAAGTTGTTGTTGTTTAAAATCGAAATAGGTCCTCCTGTTGCACCCATTGAGCCGAAGTGATTAGGGTTAGGTATATTTACTCCATCTAATCTCCAAATAATCCCAAGTGGAGAATTCCCTCTTACAATAATATCATTTCGTTGATCTCCTGATGGAACAACTCCAGCATAATTAGATGCCATTCTTGAAACATCCTGATTGGTCCCTGCAAATTTTTGTGTTTGCTTTGGATTTAGTTTTATACTACTTGCTACAATTGCTTCATTATTTGCCTTCAATCTATTATCTACAACCGTTATTTTAACGGCCTCTAAACTAGTCACAGCTTCCTCCAAGGCAACATCAACAATTAATTCCTTTCCCGAATTAACAATTAAACTTCTTTTCAAAACAGGGTTATACCCCATAAAAGTAAATAGAATATCTACCCTTCCTACCGGAACGTTTTTTAACGTATAATATCCAAAAACATCTGTAACAACAATATTTGATGAGTCTCCTGATAAAAGCTGCACCATTACTCCTGGAATTTCTAATTTCGATTCTGAATCAACAACTTTTCCTTTTACATTTTGTGTGAAATCTTGCGCAAAAACAATTAGGTTAAAACATATGAAAAAATAAAACAGGCTTTTCTTAATATTCATTTTGATAAAATTAGTCTACAATTTTAAAGGAAACATTTAAATCAAATAAATAATAGTAATATTTAACGAACGGTTTAATTTGCATGCTCAACGGAAAAAAGAAAATCATGAAACTAAATGAACCTTCAAACGTATATCACGCCATGAAAAGTACACCTTTCATTTTATTGCTGTTAATGCTCAGTACAACTACTTACGCACAAACAGATTCCTCGAATATAGCTCCCACTACTTTTGATTGTGAAATCAAAACAAACGGTGTTTACTATGCGAACTTAGATGAAGATGCAAATATTTATATTCACTTTCATCAAAACGACACAGTTGTAACAACGAGTTCGATAAAGGACGTTGACTTGGCCTCTAAATTTGTAAATAAGAAGCTAGGTTCCGGAATGCTATTTGGGAAATATTTTACAAGTGATCGCACTTGTAGCCTCAGAGTTAAAGCTGAAAATGAATATTCGAAAGTTAAAATGGACGGAATTATAAGAGACGATAAATTGGTTCTTACTGTTGTAAATATTACCGAAAACACTGCAAGAGATTTTGTTTTCCAATTTCACGAATTAAAGAAGTAATGGATAATTTTACAACAGAAGACAAGGGGGCTTACTCCATAATTACAACTTCGGAAGTAATAATACAAGATTTTAATCAAGCAAAAGAATACGTTTCTGGTGCATTTAAAATGGCTAAGAACCAATCCCATAACCACATCGTTTTCTCAGAGGAAAAAGTAATTTTTAAACTATCTGAAATAGCAATGTATGAACTGGCTTCTTTTTTAACTTTGGAGTTGGAAGATTTTCGTCACTATTCTTTAATCTGGCTTCCTAGCTCAGAAAACTATACATCAATGAAAATTTTGGAAATGTTATTCCCTAAAATAGGAATGACAGGAAAGGTTTGTAAATCGATGGAAGAAGCTTTAAATACAGTATCAGAACTCTTATCTGGTAATCAATAATAATTAACTCCCCCACTTCAATCGTTGAATTGAGAACTTTAACTTTAAACATGAAAACTCAAATTAAGGTTGATATTGTTTCTGATGTTGTATGCCCTTGGTGTTATATTGGAAAAAGAAGATTGGAACTTGCAATTGCACAATTAGAAAATGAAATAGATTTTAAAGTTGATTATATTCCTTTTGAATTAAATCCTGGAAGTGAAAATTCAAACCAACATCTGTTTGATTACTTAGCTGAAAAATATGGTTCGGCTGATCATGTTGAACAAATGAGTAATAAAGTTGAAGCCGTTGCGCACGATTTGGGTATAGAAATGAATTTTAAAAATATAAACTTCACAGCCAATACTTTAATGGCGCATCAATTACTGGAGTTTGTTACCAATTCACAAGAAAAATCAAAACTTAAAGAGGCTTTATTAAAAGCTTACTTTACCCATAACATTCACGTTGGTATTAAGGATAACCTCATTAAAATTGCCAAAGAAGCGCAGATTTCAGATGAGATTATTGCGCAATTTAATAACACCAACAATACGAAACAGGTTGAGGAAAGACAAAATAGCATTAAAAAAGCTGGGATTAACTCTGTACCGAGTTTTATTATTAACGACCAATTTTTAATTCAAGGCGCACAAGAAACTGAAGTGTTTATTAAGGCTTTTACTGATATTTCTAAAGAAAAATAAGATGGACGAAAAATTTATGAACGAAGCAGTTGAACTTTCAATTAAAGGAATGCTGAATAATGAAGGTGGACCTTTTGGTGCTGTGGTTGTGAAAAATGGGCTAATCGTAGGAAAAGGAAATAATAAGGTTACCTCTACTTTCGATCCTACTGCTCACGCTGAAGTAGTTGCGATTAGAGACGCATGTAAAAATTTAAACACTTTTCAATTAGACGATTGTATTATTTACACCTCCTGTGAACCTTGTCCGATGTGTTTGGGTGCTATTTATTGGGCAAGACCAAAAGCGGTTTATTATGGTTGTACCAAACAAGATGCTGCCGACATTAATTTTGATGATGATTTCATTTATAAGGAACTAAAAGCACCCATGACAGAAAGGAAAATACCCTTTAAACAACTTGGAAGAAAGAATGCGCTTAAAGCGTTTGAATTATGGAGTGAAAAACAAGATAAAGATTTGTACTAACAGTAAAGAAACTATTTAATTAGCTTTTTTACTGAAGCAAATATTCCTGAAAGAATAACCATTGAAATGGCTATTGGGATAAGCCATACTCCTATTGTTAATTGTGGCAAACCTAGTGCGTAGGTTAACATTAACGCGTGAACGGAGTTGAAAACAATCCAAATCACAGGAAGTACTAAAAGAATAATAACAACTAGTAGTTTAGCGATGGAAATTAATAATGACTTAATGATTCCGGTTGGAGAATAACCCAATAAAATAAGCATTCTAATTCGGTCTTTATTTTGATAAATCAAGCCTTTAATTTGAGATAAGCTTAACGCCATACTTAGGATTAGAATAACGAAACCAAACACAAATACAACACCTAGCGTAATTTTTAAAACGGTTTTACTTTTTTGAACCACTAATTGCTCACCATTTACGTCATAATCATTACGATCTAAATACCTGCGTAAAGTCTTCTCCCCTGAATCCTTTACTTTTAAAACAACCATAGAAACTCTTGTTTGTGTATTTCCTGATAATTCATGATTTGCATAATCCAAGAAGTTCCGTGGCACTAAAACACTTGAAATACGATCGGAAAACCCAACTACTCTTGCTTTATAACTTAAACGCTTTCCGTCCTTTGTTAGTTGTAAATCAACAGTGGCTTGCTTTATCGCTATTTTAGGAATAGGCGGTCTACCCTGACTGGGCAAAACAGCATGATTTAATAAGGTTAGAAATTGATTGGATATTATAACAGGTATTTCTACTTGCCCTTTTTCCCATTGAAAATCATCGGTGTCTGCATCAATAAAATTGGGTTTTACTGACGTGAAAAACATATCAAATCCATTTCCTGCAAAACGACCGTAAACTCTGAAATCATTCGACCATAATTCTGCAACATCCTCAATGAAGTTTTGTTTTTTTAAACCAGCAATTTCATTCACCGAAAAATCAGGAGAGCTTAAACCTAAACTTGTAGAAACACCAACTTCTTTAGAGATTTGTAAATATTGAAATCCTTCTTCTTTTTCTGATTTATCCAGAATAAAAGAAACGTCATTAAATAATTGATAAACAGAGGCTATCAAAAAAGAACTTAATAAAATTCCAAAACCAGCAATTAACAAGCCCAGTTTGCTTTTACCTTGTAATAGTATGTTAACAATGTTCACTTTCATACTAAGCCATTCTAACTTTTTTAGTATAATCAAAATAACTATCCGAATATAAATTCGACAATATCAATCCTGCATTGTTTTCAGCCGTAACAGCTTTAATTAGAGCAATTGCTTTTTGAGTATTCACTTCATCCAAAGCACTAAAGGGCTCATCAAGTAACAACCATGAAAAGGGCATACATAAAGCGCGTAATATTGCTATTCGTTGCTTTTCACCCCTTGACAAAAGAGCAACTTTTTTGTTTAACAACCCATGCACATCAAGACTTTTAGCCATTTTAACTATTTCGTCCTGAGTATATTTATTGGTCAACTGATTTTTAATTTGAATATTTTCAATTGCTGTTAATTCATCCAATAATTGAAGATCTTGAAATACAATCCCTATTTGATTACTTCTAAGCTTACTCCAATCTTCTTGTGATAAATTTAGAACAGACTCACCTTGTAATCTTAATTCACCTTTAAAGTCGTTTCTCATTCCGTACAAAATCCCCATTAAGGTAGATTTCCCCGAACCTGAAGGCGCCAAAATATGAATATAATTCTCAGGTTTAAAATGATGCTCTTTCTCCCAAACCTCTCCAACAATAGAGAAAGCTCCTATTAACGGACTTGGTGCTATGTTTTTTAAGTGAATTTCCATTTATAAAAATGCTGAAACCATAGGTCCTACAGCTTTTCCAATTCCTTGGAATAATTTGATGATAGAAATTAAACCATTATCCTTATTTGAAAAATTAATAGTTGTTTCACCTTTAACAATTCCATCTTTATTAACACCCTTCTCAGAAATAATGATGTTTTTTAAATTCCCAACACCTTCAATAAAACCTAAAGCTGCTGTTTTACTATCTCCTTGATTAATAATTCCTCCAATGTTTATATATGCTGATGTTCGGTGAGCTGAAATTAATTTAGTTAATTCTGGTGTTAATTTCCCCGTAAGGTTATTTAAAGCAGTGATGCCCTGAGGAGTTGTTGTTATAAACAAATGCTCCTCTTTTAGGGCAAAATATAATTCATCGTTAAGGTTTGAAAAACCTTCAATTTTAGGCAATGCTGATGCAAAAAGATTTAAAATTCCTTTCAATCGAGTTGGGTTTTTTACTGTTAAACCAATAGATAATTGAGGGGTTTTAGTCTTAATTGTCTTTTGAGTAACAATATCGTTACCTTCATCATCCATATCTGTAGTATTAATCTCTTTTTCTACCTCATCAAATCCGTTTACTAAAGCCAGTATATCTCCTTCAAAAAACTGTGACAATTGGTTTATTTTAAATTTAATTGGTGAGTTTTCCATTTGCTTATCCCAAGCTTTATCGATATTGTACTCTTTTAAAAAATCAACTAAACCTTCAGGTTTTAATGAAATACTAGAAGCGAATAATGGGTCTTGATTAGAAGCCATTGGCAATAACCCAGAAATATTATTCGGCTTATCAAACCCGTTGTGCACATTTATTTGGGTTGGAGTTAAATATTGTCGTTGAGATACTTTAATATTTCCATTGTTAAAATTAACCATGAATAGAGACTTAGCCCCTCTTATAGCTTCTTTTTTAATGTTTAAGGTTTCGAATAATTTAAATTTAAAAGCCATGTCTAACCCTGAATCAACCATGTTTACAAAATCATAATTCTTAAACCATGCGTTCAAATGCGCGTCATTATTTAAAGCATGAGCAAAAGTAGAATCTTTAGCCGCTAATGAATTAGCCGCTTCTTGTTTGAATAAACCTTCAGCTTCTTTTATTAAATCACCTCCAAATGCACCATAATAGTAAATAGCAGTAGTTTCATTCCAAACTAATTTATGCTCTAAAGTAATATCAGCTACTAAGAAACCATTATCAGATAACACTTGTACATCAAAATTCTTCTCAATATAATCAGCAAATAACTCACTATCATTTAAGGGTAAAATTGCGCCCATTTTCGCATCCATAAAATTGGATCCTGTAGCGAATAAATGATATTTAGTTAAGCGTTGAATTCCCGCATTTGCAGGATTTTTTATAAGATCTGATAATGGCCCACTCGCCACATCATCTGTTAAATCGTTGTTTGCAATTAAATCAAAAAAGGCATCACTAAATATCTCTTCTGTATTAATGTTTAATACAGCACACGCATTTGCAGGAATATAATTTGAATGTTGCACTTCTGCACTTCCACAAGAGGTAAAAAGCGCTGCAACCGAACTTATACAAAACGAAGCAATAACCACGTTTTTCTTAAATAATTTAGCCATAAATATAGTTTGTTACAGCAACAAATGTAATAGATTAAGACTTGTGGTGAAAGTATATTAAGCGTTTTGTGCGCTTTTAAACTGGTAATCGTACAGTTTTTTATAATAGCCATCGGTAGAGAGCAATTCCTTATGTGTTCCTTCTTCTATTTTCTCTCCTTTATCGAGCACGATGATTTGATCAGCATTTTGAATCGTAGATAACCTGTGGGCGATGACAATTGAAGTTCTCCCTTCTGTTAATTTTTCAATGGCGGTTTGAATTAACTGCTCCGACTCTGTATCAATTGAAGAGGTAGCTTCATCCAAAATTAAAATTTGTGGGTTGTAAACGTAGGCTCTTAAAAATGCTAATAATTGACGTTGACCAACAGATAGAATGGCTCCTCGCTCCCGCACTTCATAATCGTAATCGCCATCCAAACTTGAAATGAAATTATGAACTCCAATTAATTTAGCTCCTGCTATTACTTGCTCTTTTGTTATGGTTTTATTTCTTAAAGTAATATTATTAAAAATTGTGTCGTCAAATAAAAAAACATCTTGTAAAACAACAGCTGTTACTTTTCTTAAATGTTGTAAAGTGAAATCGTTAATATTGAGGTCATCAATACAAATTGATCCTTTTTCGATTTCGTAAAACTTAGTAAGAACATTAATTACCGAGGACTTACCTGCACCTGTTGCGCCAACTAATGCCAAAGTCTTGCCTTCCTTTACGTCAAATGAAACTCCTTTTAATACATGATTTCCTTCTTTATAAGCAAACCAAACATCGTTAAAAGAAATGTGTCCTTTAACATCAATACTTGAATCTTTTCCTTCATTCGTGATGTGTTCATTCGTATCCAAAACATTAAAAACTCGGTTTGCCGCAACCATTCCCATTTGTAGCGTATTAAACCGATCGGCCAACATCCTTATCGGTCGATAAATCATGTGTACAAAAAGAATAAATGCCATAATATCTCCAATTTTAGCATATCCTGAAATAACTCCTCTTGCTCCCCACCACACTAATAAACCTATTGAAGCTGCTGATAATATCTCCACTACAGGAAAAAACACTGCATTTGCCCAAACTGTTTTTAGCCATGCATCTCTATGAAATGTATTTGTTTCTTTAAACCTGCTCATTTCCTCTTTCTCGCGATTAAAGATTTGAACAATATTCATTCCCGTGACATGCTCCTGAATAAACGTATTTATTTTTGAAACGTGCTTCCTAACTTCAATGAATGCTGTTTTGATAGCGCGTTTAAAAAGAATGGTTGAAAAAATTAAAATTGGAACTGGAATTAAAACGATTAATGTTAAATGCCAATTGATATAAAACATAAATACTAATACCACTGACAATTGTAAAAGATCACTCACAATGTTGAGTAACCCCGAAGAAAAAACCTCGGCAATTGTTTGAACATCAGATGTTACTCTAGTAACTAATGAACCTATGGGTGTGGTATCAAAATACTTCAACCTAAATGACACTACATGCTTAAATAACTTTTTACGAATGTTTAAGATTACGTTTTGACCTAGCCAATTCGCTGAAAAAGCTTGTAAGAACTGTAATCCGGCATGAAAAACCAAGAGCAAAACCAATGCAATAACAATTTCCTTTAATCCTTGTGTATCACCAGTTTGAATTTTATCGTCAACAGCAACTTTAATTAAGTAAGTCCTTATTGGAGCCATTAATGACAACAAAACTGTAAGAAATAATGTTGAGTAAAACGCAGAACGAAAAGGTTTTACATACTTCATCGTACGTTTTAAAACCTTACTATCAATTGCTTTGCCTGTTACATCTTTACTCATTACCGCTTTCCTCTTCTTCAACCTTATTTATCACTGTAATTTCTGCTTCGGGATATTTTACTGCACACAAAAATAAGCCCTGTGCTGGAGCACTTAGTCCTGCAGCACTTCTGTCTTTTTTATCTATTACATCAATAAACTCTTTTACTGAAATTTTACCCAAGCCAACACTTGCTAAAGTTCCTACAATTGCTCTTACCATATTTCGTAAAAAACGATTTGCTGAAATTGTAATGATGACATTACTACCTTCCTCTTTAATATCAAAATGTGTTACTTCACAAATATGATTCGCTACATCAGTATTTAACTTCGCAAAAGATGAAAAATCCTTTTTACCCAGTAAGGATTTTCCAGCTTGTTGCATTTTATTGGTATCCAATTCATACTTAATCCACCATGTGTTTTTATTAAATGGATTTTTCTGCTTGGTTATATAATACTTATACTCTCGTGAAGTTGCTGTAAATCGAGCATGAAAATCTTGCTGTACATTTCGTAATTCTGATATCACAATCGCATCAGGTAAAACGCAATTGAGTTTAAATAATAACTTTTTAGACGAATATTTACAATCTAACAAATCAAAATGAGCATAATAGTCACTTGCATGAACACCTGTATCTGTTCTTCCACATCCAACTACCTTAACTTCTTTTGTTAAAACCATCGATAATTTCTGCTCCAAAACCTCTTGCACAGTAATTGCATTAGGTTGAATTTGCCAGCCGTGAAAATGTTCACCATTATATTTTAATCTGATTAAATACCTCACCTTTTAATTTCAAAATTGTTAAAGCCTACAACCGAAGCCGGTTCAACATCTATCTTCGACACTTTTGCCATTACAGATCCACGGTAACACCATTCTAAATATTCATCGGCGCGCATTTGAGTAGATTCAATCTCAATATAAACACTACCATCAGACTTGTTTTCACAAAACCCTTTTATGGATAATTCATTAGCCATTCGCTGTGCGAAACTTCGGTATCCCACGCCTTGAACTTTTCCGTTCACTTTTATGTTTAAATGAATAATCATCGTTTCAACAAAAGTATTAATTTAGATTGGAACACCTTTTAAAGCTTCATAGAAATGATTGAACAAAACACCGTTAAATTTCTTCAGGACCTATCTGTCAATAATAACAGGGATTGGTTTGCCGATAACCGCAAGGTTTATGAAGCTGCAAGAGATAATTTCATCGCTTTTGTTGATGATTTAATTCCTGATCTTCAAAATATTGATCCTTTTATCACCGATGTAAACGCTAAAAATGCTGTATTCCGAATTTTTAAAGATGTTCGGTTTTCTAAAAAAAAAGAACCCTACAAGACTAGTTTTGGAGCTGCAATAGGGAAAGGTGGTCGTAAAAGTGAATATCCCGGATACTATTTACATATTAAACCTGATGGAGAAACTTTTGTTGGAGGTGGAATTCACCATCCACAACCGGCTATTTTAAAATCAATTAGAAGTGAAATCGCACACAACACAAAACAGTTTGAAGAGATAATTAACGATTTAGATTTCCTTGCCAACTTTGGAGAATTAGAGGGTGATAAACTTATTCGACCTCCAAAAGGTTTTGACAAAGAACACCCTGCTGTTGAGCATTTAAAAAGAAAAGACTTTTTAATGTTGCACAAGATTCCTGATTCGAAGATTTGCCATCCTGATTTTAAAACCCATTGTTTGGGAAAATTCGAACGGATGAAACCGTTAAATGAATATTTTAGAGGTCCAGTTTATGACATTCTTGAAAACAACGATTAATGGCTAAGATTTTAATTCTTTCTGATACACATTCATATTTGGATCCACGGTTGGAAAAGCACATCCAAGCAGCTAACCAGGTATGGCATGCTGGTGATATTGGAGAAATAAAAGTAATGGACGATATTGAGGCTATAAAACCTTTAATTGCAGTGCATGGAAACATCGATGACCATATCGTTAAAGCTGAGTACCCTTTAAATCAAATTTTCTCGGTAAATGGTAAAAAGGTAGTTATCACGCACATCGCAGGTTACCCAAATAGATACAAACCAAGGGCGCTTGAATTAATTAGACAGGAACAACCTGATCTTTTTATTTGTGGACACTCCCATATTTTAAAGATAATGTTCGATAAAAAATTAAATCACTTACACATCAATCCTGGTGCAGCTGGTAAAAGAGGAAATCACATTATTCAAACGGCTATTAAATTAACAATCACAAAACTAGGCGAGTTTAAAGATTTACAAATAATTGAATTGGAAAAGATGTTTTAGTCTTGGAGGAAATTTAAAACTACAAAAACGCTCTTAAAAAGAACATTATAATTTTAAATACTGGGTTGAAACAAGCCAATAAAAAGCTGAATACGTAAGTAATTGTCTTTTTAATTAGTGACTTCTTTGTTAGAAGTCCAAATAATAGACAGTAATTATTATGGTATACTAACGGAACAACAACCCCAGCTGTCATTCAGAAATAGGTACGACTGAGGAAAATTTAAACAAATACTTAAAGATCCAACGCTGCACAAACATAGGATGACGGAAATTATTCAACCGCTTCGCGGTGTTAAAACATAAACAAATTGTCAAATAACAAAATAAATTATTCCATCATTTTTGCTCCGTTCGACTGAGTTTAAATAAAATTTAACTCCGCTTCGTTAATTTGACTTTTAAGTTAGGTAGTCATAATATTGAGCTAAACCTTTTAAAATTTATTACGCACTTGATAAATATAAAATTGACGAACAAAAACCAAAATTTGATACTTAAAAAGATTTAATTACTATGTTAATTCATTGGAGTGAAAATATAAACTGAAATAATTAGTGAATTAGGAGTAATTACAAATGGCTACTCCCTTTACATTTCACCCCGAAAGGCGTAAAAAAATCACTCCAAAACAACTAATTCTCTTTGCTTCTATCTATGCGGTATAAACAACCGTTAATAAGTTTATTATGGCTTTCAATGATTAAGAATTAAATTTACAATCAAATTAGATTATCATGATTAAAGAGCACGTAAAATGTTTGATTATCGGAAGTGGACCTGCTGGTTACACTGCCGCTATATACGCAGCAAGAGCTGAAATGAAACCAGTCATGTATGTAGGGCTACAGCCTGGAGGACAACTGACTGAAACTACGGAAGTTGAGAATTTCCCTGGATACCCAGAAGGAATTCAAGGCCCAGAAATGATGATGGAATTTAGAGCGCAAGCTGAAAGGTTTGGAACTGACATCAGGGATGGATTGGCTACTGAGGCTTTTTTAAACGAAACACCAAAGAGAATATTAATTGAAGATAAAGCTGAGATTACTGCTGACACCGTCATTATTTCAACAGGAGCTTCAGCTAAATGGCTAGGGCTAGAATCTGAAGAACGACTAAAATCCGGTGGAGTTTCTGCTTGTGCAGTTTGTGATGGTTTCTTTTACAGAAATCAANATGTTGTAGTTGTTGGAGCTGGTGATTCAGCTTGTGAAGAAGCAATGTACTTAGCTAAGCTTTGTAAAAATGTTACAATGCTTGTTAGGAAAGAAGAGTTTAGAGCTTCCAAAATAATGGTTCAAAGAACCATTGATACTAAAAACATCACTGTAATGTTTAACACTGAAACGGTTGAAGTATTAGGTGATCAAGTTGTTGAAGGAATTAAGTATAAGAATAATAAAACAGACGAAGAAGGTGTAATTGAAGCTACAGGTTTCTTCTTAGCTATTGGACATAAACCAAATACTGATATTTTTAAAGGACAATTGGATATGGATAATATCGGCTATCTCGATGTTACACCAGGAACTACAAAAACAAACATACCTGGCGTTTATGCTGCTGGTGATTGTGCTGATAAAAATTACCGTCAGGCTGTTACTGCAGCTGGAACTGGTTGTATGTCGGCTTTAGATGCTGAAAGATTTTTAGCGGATAATGGAATTCACTAGAATTTAAATAAAATAAAAAAAGCCTGAATAGTTGTTCTATTCAGGCTTTTTTATGTGTTGTATTTTTAGGCGTTTATATTTGAAATTAAACCTCTACTACTTGATACTTTCGATTATTATTCAATTATACTAATTAGATAAAACAAAAAAGCCACCGTATTAAGGTAGCTTTCGCATTTAACAAATTAATAAAGTTTATTTTTTTCTTAAAATTACTTTTTTAACCGCTGCAATAATATGCCCCGTACCTAAACCATATTTCTCCATTAATTGATCCGGAGTAGCTGATTCACCGAAGCTATCATTTACAGCAATAAACTCTTGAGGAGTTGGGTTGTTAAGAGCTAAAACTCGTGCTACACTCTCACCTAAACCACCTAAAACATTATGTTCTTCACAAGTAACAATAGCACCTGTTTTAGCAACCGATTTTAAAATTGCATCAGCGTCTAGCGGCTTAATTGTGTGAATGTTGATTAAATCAACTGATAAACCTTCTTTTGCTAATTCAGTTCCAGCTTCAATAGCTTTCCAAACTAAATGTCCAGTTGCGACAATTGTTACGTCTGACCCCTCATTTAAATGAACTGCTTTACCAATTTCAAACTCCTGATCTACGGGTGTAAATATTGGAACTGAAGGACGACCAAATCTTAAATAAACTGGTCCTTCATATTTTGCAGCAGCAATAGTAGCTGCTTTAGTTTGATTATAGTCACAAGGATTAATAACGACCATTCCAGGAAGCATTTTCATTAATCCGATATCTTCCAAAATTTGGTGAGTAGCACCATCTTCCCCTAGTGTTAAACCAGCATGAGATGCTGCAATTTTAACATTTTTACCAGAGTAAGCTACAGCTTGACGAATTTGATCGTACACTCTTCCAGTAGCAAAATTTGCAAAAGTTCCTGCAAAAGGAATTTTACCACCAATTGTTAAACCAGCTGACATACCAATCATGTTTGCCTCAGCAATACCTGTTTGAAAAAATCTTTCAGGAAATTCATCAATGAAATCTTGCATCTTTAATGATCCAACTAAATCGGCGCACAAAGCAACAACATTTTCGTCGTTTCTACCTGCTTCTAAAAGCCCTGCTCCAAAACCAGAACGAGTATCTTTTTTTCCTGTTACTTCAAACGTTTTCATAGAAGTTTTGATCTAATAATTTATGTTACAAAAATATCTTTTATAATTGGACAATCGAGGATTTCCCAGACTTTATTGTGAATTCTTTTTCAACAGTATAAAATGCCCTAGTTGCCGATTTACCTCTAAATATATATGTGTAATTACCGGGTTGTAATTCCAAAGAAGCACTAATACTTTGAGGGGTAAATGAGTAAACTAACTCTAACTCCCCATCTACAGTTTGATAAACACTACCGAATCCAGAAGCCGCAGGTTTGAAAGTTGCTAAACCAGGAGCTGGAATTTGAATAAATGATGTTTTACTTTGTTCAATATCAACTACCATTTTAATACGAGGCAATGTTAATATCTCAATATCATAAGTTCCAACGAGGTATTTAACTTTGTCTTTAAAACTTTGAACATTTACTACTTCACACTCACCCTCTTGGCGAACCATAAAATACAAAGTCCTCATTTTCCCTTCACTCAATTTTAATTGAATGCTTCCCTGAGGAGTTTCAATTGAAATAATATTATGTTGACCTCTAATTAGTGCAATTTCATCAGTTTCAACTTTTGGAAGTGTATGGACAACAATTTTATATTTTACAGAAGGATCAATTGATAGCGTATCCGGAATACCCTTAAAATTCATAGTATGAATAAAATTATATTTAATCTTACCCGAATTCGAATCATACAAACTCATGTTCACATTGGTTTCTAATGGTTCTCCATCAACATCTAATAAATTAACCTGAACAGTTGTAGAGTTTATAGCTTCCTCGAGAACTAAACCAAGTACTGTTCTAAAGTCTTTCTCATCCTCAACATCATAAAAATTTCCGATACAATAAAAGTCTCTTTTATATTGCTCAGCAACTCCCAATCCTATAATGAATGGTTTTAGGAAAATTCCATTTTTCATTAAAGCTCTTGAAATAGCACAAGGATCGCCATCACAAGCTTCTATTCCATCGGTAATTAAAACAACAACGTTTTTACAATTTGAGCAAGGTGTAAAATCATTAATAGTAGCTTCAAGAGACTTTGCAATTGGTGTTGTCCCAGTTGGGTAAGTTGACTTTAAAACAGTTTTAATTTGAGGCACATTATCAGGCCCAAATGGGACTTCTAAATGAGTGTCTTCACAATCCTGATTACTCGCCGTTATAGGACTTCGATTTCCGTAAACTCTTAGCGCAAGTTCAATATTAGGTAGTCTCCTTAAACTATCAACAGCTTCACTCAACAACCGTTGAGCAATATCAATTTTGGGTTTACCTCCAAAGTGACCAAACATACTTTTGGAGGCATCAAAAATAAATAATATCCGCGTAGTTGTTATTTCTTTTTGAGCAAAAGAATTAAATCCAAAGAAAACAAGAAATAGTAGTACAAAAAACCTTTTCATTTAGCGCTTATTAATAGTCGCCCAATGTTTCTGGATTTTGTGATAATGCTTCTGCCATTTGTTCGTCACTTGGCGCTTTTCCATGCCAACCGTTGGTTCCCATCATAAAGTCAACTCCATTCCCCATGATTGTAGTCATTAAAATCATTACTGGAATTCTGTTTCCTAATTTAGCTTTCGCTTCTGCTAGAACTTTTAAAACATCTGCAATATCATTTCCATTCATTTCTAAAACTAACCAACCAAAAGCTTCATATTTAGCTTTTAAGTTACCTAAAGAAAGAACTTCATCAACTGATCCATCAATTTGAGCATTGTTATAATCAACAATAGCGATCAAGTTATCAATTTTATTATGTGGAGCATACATTAACGCTTCCCATACTTGACCTTCTTGCTGCTCTCCATCTCCCATTAAACAATAAATAATTTTATCGTCTTTGTTCAATTTCTTTGCTTGAGCAGCTCCAACGGCAACAGATAAACCTTGACCTAATGAGCCAGAAGCAATTCTTATGCCAGGTAATCCATCGTGTGTTGTTGGATGTCCTTGTAATCTTGAATTTAATTTACGAAAGGTTGCTAATTCACTTACTGGGAAATATCCAGCATGTGCTAAAACACTATACCATACTGGTGAAATATGCCCTTGAGAGAGGAAAAACATGTCTTCATTAGTTCCATTCTTGCTGAACTTTTTTTCATTGTGATCCATCACTTCATTATATAAAGTAACAATCAACTCAGCACAACCTAATGAACCTCCTGGATGACCAGAGCTTACCGCGTTTACCATTCTAACAATATCTCTTCTCACTTGTGAAGTTATGTCTTGTAGTTTTTGGATATCAGCCATGTTTTATTTCGTAAAA
>JGI24539J26755_10000419_pt1 | contig 19979 bp, 16 predicted proteins | sample NorSeaMetagenome_2_FD_26755 | JGI IMG/M metagenome (IMG submission 26755) | reverse complement strand
TACCCATATATATATATATATATATATTTGACTAATTTTTTTTATATATATTGTAAAAAAAATTCATAATTAATATAATACTTTTTATTCTAAACTTTTTATATTATTAATATATATAATATCATAATTATTATATTCTGGTAAATTATTATTCTAATATTTATAATTTTTTAAATATAATATAACGATTTAGGAAAGAGAATTTTTTTTGAACTGTATCCTTATCTAATTCTAAAATATCATTTTCAATTCTAGATAAATTAGCAGTATCATTAATATTTTCTTTAATAATATTGAAATCTTTTTCAAATGTATTAGATTCAATAAATTCTAGATTATATTCTTTTGCTTTTTCAATTAATAAATCTAAATCTACAATATATTCAGGTATAACTTTTTGTGTATTTTCAATAAATACACCTATTTTTTTTCCATATTTATTTTCAATATCTAAATCAAAATTTCTAATTATAGCCCAAGTTATTACTTCATTATCTTTATCTAAATTTTTAACACCTTTTATAATATCACCACCATTTTTTTGTAATTCCGTGATAACAGAATTACCATCCATAAAAGTTGCAAAAAATATACCACCTTTTTTAAGATTAATATTAACATTACTTAAAAATCCATTTAGTTTTTCTTCAGATTGAAAGAAATAATGTATAGCAAATTGACAACTGCATACAGCAAATTTATCTGTACCTTTGCCTGCAATATGTCTCAAATGATGTTGATTATTTCTATTTCTATTCATAACAATTTTAAGGATATTTTCACTTTCTTCGTCTCCGACTATTTTAGCACATTCACCTGTATTAATTGGTACAGAACAATCGCCAACTGCGAAAACTATATCTGGAAAATATACTTTATCATTATTTTTTCTACTTTGATTTTTTTTTTTAATTAAACGAGAATATCCTCCACTTCTTGGATTATAAATATTTTGTTTAACAAGATCAATAGATAATATAAATGAATAATTATATTCTAACCATCTATTCATATCACCACCTTCACCACCACAAAGTTCTAATAAAGATGATCTATTGGAACTATATTCATATAATTTTTTTTTAATACATTGATTATGAAAATTTAACATATGTATGGATAATAAAGATTCACGTGGAATATTTCTACTATAATAAATATCATCCGAATCTAATATTTTATCTACAGAATTTTCATTATATGTTTTATTAATATATAAATCTTGATTACCCATAATCATAGCATTTGTTACACTATTATGTATAGATCTCCAAATATTAATAGCTATATTTAGATCATTCATTGTTTTACTAATTTCCCCCCTTTTAAACAATCGCGTTTTATCTTCGCGTAGTCGTAAAGGATTCCATCTATGATGAATTGAAATATTATTATTAGGTTCATAATTAAATTCAATAATAGAATTATCTTCAATAATTTCATTATCATCTGTTTTAATTTCGCCTTTAGAATTAATTTTAACATATGCTATTTCGACACCTGATGAATAATATATATTAGGTTTAAATAAAACTGGTTTGTAAGAACTATATGCATATCTTTGTTCTTTAGCATATTTATAATCATATCTTAATTTTAAACCTTTATTCGGACCAATATCTTCCCATTGACTAGAATTATACCCAACATACAGTTTTAATTCTCTGTATTTTTGACCGTTTTCTAAAATAATCTTACCATATTTTATAAGAAAATCTATACTGTTCTGTTCTGGTGGTTTCCATTTAAATAAACGATCCCATCTTACATTATCTGTTAATTGAAGTGGTTTATTACTATAATAAGAATATAAAGCAAGTTTGGCGGGTGTGAAAATCAAACCATCTATATCATATGGATATGTTTTATAACTACTTAAAATATCATTACAATAATTAAGAATAGTTTTATTACTATCATTATAATAAAATTTTTTAACTATAAATTCAATATTAGATTTACTGCAATCAATATAATTTTTAGCAAATTTAAGATAATTGTATCGCGAATTACTATCTTTGTCAGCAATTAAAGGCAAAGATGTAATATTTTTATCTTTAATATAATACATATCAAATGCAGCATATATATTTTTTTTTGAATTATCATTTCTTTTATCACATGTAACATATTCTCCATCAATTAAACTATTATATAAATTAGATTGTGCTATCAAACCCGTATTAAATAAATTATATGTATTATTAATTGTATATATATTTCCATTATTATTAATATATAATAATAATCTTTCTCCATCAGCTTTCTCTGTAACTGTATAACCTTCTAATATACTAACAGCGCCATATTCTTTCGGATCAATAAGATTAATTTTTTCTAAAGTAATTGGTTTAGGAGTAAGCAATGGAATAAAATCTTTTTTATTATAACCACTTATTTTAATATCTTTTTTAATTAAATTGTAATATTCTGATAATATTTTTTTTTGATCTTCTTTAAACATTATATTGGACTGCAATGTAATATATTGTAACATTTTAATAATAGATTGTAATATATTAGATATTTCAACAGTATTTTTAATAACAATACTAAATTCATAATGTTGTAATTCTTTGCTAATATTTGAACTTTTGAAATTATCAAATGTATCATTGTTTTTATTATTTTTAATTAATGTAACAATATATTCAATATCATTATCTGTGTCAATATATTTAATTTTTTTATATATAATATATTTTTTTTTTAAAATATTCCAATTTTCGGGTAATGACGATAATTCATTTTTTTCAGTAATATTAAAATTAATACTATAATCAAATAAATTATCTATTTTATTTGATAAAACTTTTTTATTATTAATATATTTAAAATTATTTATATCTTTTAATGAATCATTATTACAATATTTTATAATATTATTCATATTATATATTAATATACCATTATCATTATCATCTGTTATTTCTAATATATCATCTTCAATTATTTCTTGTATTTCATCATTATTAGAAATAGAACTAGTAAAATTATTAAATTCTAATTCGCTCCAATTTAAATTATTAAAATTAGTAATACTAATTACAAATTCATTATTATTATTAAGTAAAGTTAATGAACTATTTATTATATTAATAATATCTGAGTCTTTAGAAAATTCCATAATTTTGTTATATCTATTTTATATATATATAATTGATTTATATATTGTATATATCATTTTTTTAATTTAAAAATAATAGAAAAAAATTAATTATAAAATATATCAATTTAATTATATGTATTTATTAAAATTATTTTTCCTTTAAAATACCAATTAAATATAGTTATATTAAATAAATTATCAAATTTTTTAGAACAATAATAATTATTGCATTTTAAATAATATTTATCATTGTGTATTAGAAAATCTAATATATAATATTCGTTTTTTATAACGATATATTTAGTTATCCATTTAAAATTATTTAATTTTTCATATTCATTTTTATTAATATCAATTGTTGATATATTATTAAAATAATATGTTGATTGGAGATTAATATCCATAATAATCTAATTATATATATAATATCATTTTTTTTAAAATTATTTAAAGGTATTATTCTTATAATTTTTAGATAGATTATGAGTAATAATAAAATAGGTATAATAAATACGACAGAATTTGATTCTGTCGTCAAAAAATTAAGAACTTTTTTTCAAAATAAAGGATTTGAAGAAGTGCATACACAAAGTAGATTAAGTATATTGGCAGCATGTGAAGATCCAAAAACAATTGCTACATATAGTTATGCCGGTCAAGTATGGCCTCTTCCTCAAACCGGGCAGATGTGGTTAGAATATGAATTATTAAGCAAACCAGAATCTAAAGGTTTTTACTGCGTAAGTACAAGTTATAGAAATGAACCCAATCCTGTAGCAGGAAGACATGATAAAATTTTTCCAATGTTCGAATTTGAAATGAAGGGGGGTCTAGAAGAAATGAAAGTATTAGAAGAAGAATTATTGGATCATTTAGGATTTAATAAATTCTATCCATCTGGTACTTATCCCGAGGGTGATTATGTTGATGTTGCTGAAAAATATGAGACAAAAGAACTCGAACATGAACACGAAGAAAAACTTAGACAAGATTACGGACCTGTATTTTTCTTAAAACATTTTCCCAATTTTAGTTCCCCTTTTTGGAATATGAAACAAGCCACTAATAGTTCTGTACATGGGGGTCATGCTAAAAAAATTGATGTAATTATAAATGGTATTGAAACAATTGGTAGTGCTCAAAGATCTACTGATCCAGAAGAAATGAGAAAACAATTTTATAATATTAGCGATGGTGCATATGCTAATATTTTATTTAGTAATTTTACTAAGGAAAGAGTTGAAAGAGAACTTAATGAGTTTTTAAGTTTTAATTTTTTTGAACGTTCGGGTGGTGGTATTGGTATTACTAGATTAATCAAGGTAATGAAGGAATCCGATTTACTATAATTATTTTTATCTTACAATTAAAATTTAAAAAATGATCTTATAATTCATTTATTAATCTTTAAAATGTTTGAATCAATTTATAGCGATGGAGATAAAAATTTTTACAATATTAAACCATATTTAATTTATATTGATAGTTTTAATATGGTATCTATTATCAATTACTATAATTATCATTATAATACATTAATCTAAAGTTTCTATATTACATGCCACAGTATTTCCATTGATTATTAAGTCGTAATTTTTCCATTCTTGTATTATTAAATTACCATCTATTAAAATTACCGAGTTTTCATTTTCTAAATCGACTAAAGAACTTAATTTATAAAGATTATTGTAATTATTAAAAGTTTTTTCTGATTTTATATTAATAATTGAACCAGAAACTGTTAATTCATTTATATTAACATCTTTATCTAAATAATAATTTTTCATTTCTATATTCTATTTTATAATTATATTTAAAAATAAAAACTCTTTATTATATTAAATAATATGAAAATTTTTATAATTGGTCATAATGGTTGGATTGGTAAAAAATTTTCTAAAATTTTAAATGATTATAATATTAATTATAAATATTCCAATTTGCGCGCTGAAGATAATAATATTTTAAAAGAAATTTTAGAATATAAAACAACCCATATTTATTGTTGTTGCGGTAGAACACATGGTTATATTGATTCTATAAAATACAATACTATTGATTATTTAGAAAATTCTTCTACATTAAAAGAAAATATTAACGATAATTTATTTATACCATTATCACTTGCCATGTTTTCTGACAAAAACAACATTCATTTTACATATATTGGCACCGGTTGTATATTTAATGATCCAAATATTATATTTAACGAAGATGATAAACCAAATTTTTTTGGTTCAAATTATAGTATTGTTAAAGGTTTTACTGATATGTTAATGAAACAAACAAATGCTTTAATATTAAGAATTAGAATGCCAATATCTAGTGATAATAATGAAAGAAATTTTATCACAAAAATAACAAAATATAAAAAAATATGTAGCATCAGCAATTCAATGACTGTTTTAGATGATATGTTACCACTCAGTTTAGAAATGATGATTAATAAAGAAAAAGGTTGTTATAATTTTACAAATCCTGGTGTAATTTCACATAATGAAATTTTAGAATTATATAGAGATATTGTTGATAATAAATTTATATGGGAAAATTTCTCTATTCAAGAACAAAATAATGTTTTAAAATCTAAAAGAAGTAATAATTTTTTAAATACTGATAAATTAGAAAGTAAATATATTGTTAAAAATATTAGAATGGCTATATATTCTTCATTAGAAAAAATGCGTAAAAATAATGAAGACTTGTCATTTATTAATGATAAATTAAAATATAATATAAATAAATCATCTAAAATTTAATCATCCCACCACAATCCTACAACAGTTCCTTTAGTTCCCGTTGGAACCCAATGTATCCAAAACTTCACACTACCTCCATCCCTCGTTTGAGGAAAGTCCCATCCATGACCCGGACTAGGATGTTGACCTAATCTTTTAAAAGTGTTACCTTTTTTTAAAAATAATCCAGGTTTCGCCCATGGATCATTGGGAACATTTTTATCTCCCCAATTATTCCATGTACAATAAAATAATGCATTATTAGCCCATGTATGAATCCAAACATCGCGACTACCGCCTCTTTCCGGAGCGGTTACATCTTGTATTTTAATAAAAGGTAAATACCCCCAAAAGTGATTTCTATGTTCTTTTCTTTTATTTCTTGGAATACTTCTAATATCTAATGGTCCCGTTGGTCCTACTGGTCCAACTGGACCCTGGGGACCTACTGTACCATCTTTTGGAGGCATAGCTGGAGCTCCTTTCATTCCAGGAACGCCAGGCAAACCTTCTCTTGCTGTTGTCCCGGGAATACCTGGTTCCCCTTTTTCACCTTCCCCCCCTTTCTCTCCTTTTGCACCTTGCGGACCACGTGCCCCTTCTTTTCCACTATCCCCCTTACCAACACACATACTACTAGTCCCCTGAGAACCAGACGAACCTCTTTGACCCGTTTTACCTGTTTCTCCACTATCACCTTTTTTTCCAGACGGTATATGTATTATAATTTCTTGTATCCCTTTTTTTGCTTGTTCTTCAATAGATGGATATCCTTCGTCTGGAAATTTACCTAATATTTCTCCTGTTTCCTTATCTATAAATTTGATCGGCGGTAGCGGTGAAGCATTTTCCCCTTTTTTTCCAGTTATTCCTCTTTTACCCTCATTTCCATCATCACCTTTAATTCCGTCACTACCTTTATCCCCTTTTTCCCCTTTAATTATTATTGTATCATCATTAGAAGAATCAATTCCTAGTTTTTTTCTAGCATTTTTTTGTTTTTCATTTTTTACCGTACTTAAATTTTCAAAAGTTTCTTCTTGATTATCATTATTTAGAATTATAATTAATATTAAACTAATAAATATCATTAATATTAAAAACATTAATATTTTGAAATTATAACTATTTATAGAAATATTCATTATAATTTATTATCTCTATTATTATTTTTTATTTTTGTTCACATATTAAAAAGGCAAAGGGTGTATTCGATATATAATAGGGATAATTTTTCATATTAATTAAATCATAATTATCACCTATATCAAAAATGTTTGTTATATTTAAAAATTCGCTATCATAATAAAATACTTTTCTTGTATTATTTTTAAATTCAATAATTATTTTATCCATATTATTATTTATATTATAATATATAGCATCTATAAAATTATTAAACATTATTAGATCATCAATATTTATTTTATTTATAATATTTTTATTTGATACTATACTATTTTCTATTTTTAATTTATATTTTTTATTCAATTCATTCAAGTAATCATCGTTATTATATTTTTTCTTTCGATAATATTTATTATTTAATGTAACATTATTATTTAGTGTAACATTTTTATTTAATGTATTTAAATAATTTGTTGTTTCATGATATTTTTGCAATTTTAAATTATCTATAGTATTTGAATTGTTATTGTATAATTTCGCTTTTAAAGCATTTAATTTATTTAATCTGTTTTTTTTTAAATTATTATTATTAAAATAGTAATATGGCTTAATAAAAGATTTAGCAGATTGAAAATTGTTTATTTGTAAAATAAATAATATAATTTTAATATATTTTAACATCTTTAATTTATAATATAATTTAATATTTATATAAAAAAAAAATTTAACATTTAATTAGAATATGCGAGACCACCCATACCAGATAATATACGTAATACATTATAATTAACTGCGTATACGCTAATTAAACCCGTTACACTGCTCGCCACTTGTAAATGAGCACTATCTATACGAGACATATTGAGAGTACCAGATGGTTGATGTTCCTCGGGTTTTAATGCAAACGAATATACATTAATACCTAATTTATAATGATTTGGTGTATTTTCATGATGTTGATAAGGTTGTATTGTTGAAAAATACATACCATCCCTCTCGGCAAAACGATCATTGCCATTTAGTTGCAATTTGCCCCTTCTTATAGGATTTTGGGGTAGTACGCCTTTTGAACCAAATACCTTCGTTGCGCCCATGTCCGCGTCTTCATTGCCATCAGAATCAACATGGTTATGCATATTAAATGGACTATCTGAGAAATTGTTCCAATATGGTGCGCTCGCTTTCGTCGCGACTTCGCCAATACCCAAAGTCGGCGTGGATGCGTCACCCGTTTGAGATTCTGGTCTAATAGTCCAAATTAATTCTTTTACAGGATGATTGAAATTCATTCTTACACTCTTAAGTGCATCCCCTAATGATGCAGAAATTTTATCAGAACCAGTAAATTGCAATTGTTCTATTAAATATTCATGAGATAACTGAGCAAATCTTCTGCGTTCATCAGTATCTAAAAAGATATAATCAACCCATAATTGAGATGTTTCCATTATTAATGTTCCATCTTTGTTGTCACTGTGTCCGTTGTGTTGTGTCTCCCGAGTTTCGCCAACATATGAGTAATTGCCAGCTGTGTTATCTACTAATTCATTACTATTTGCATATTCTATATTAATTTTAACTTCGTGGTATTGAAGAGCAATTAGTGGTAAAGCTAAACCTACATTGCGACAAAACCAAAATTCTAAAGGTACATATACATCAACAGAGTCGCCGTGATCGAGGAGAGTAGAAGTATTTCTTTCATTGCCACCAACCATAACATCATAAGCAGTTTTTTTACCAACTGGCATACTTAATTCATTCCAAATATATAACCATTCGGAATAATGTTTATCTATACGCTGACCTCCAATTTCTAATTCAATATTTTTAAGTAATCTTAAACCATAATATGGAACTAATGCGAGTTTTTTGTTGGTACTGTCATTTTTCAAAGTACATCTGAAATATATACGGTTTATTAAATCACCATTACGAGTTACTAAAACGCTAACACGAGAACCAATATTTGGGTTACCATTGAAACTTTGCTCTATTGCCTCCATTGCAAAATTTGTGTGACGACGATAAACCACTTTAAAAAAAGTAATTTGTGGATTACCAGTTAAATATACATCTTGTGCTCCATACGCTACGAGTTGAAGAAGACCACCACCCATTTGTTGTTAATTCACTTTTATACTATACTAGGAGAAAAAAAAATATCATAATTATACTTAATTACTATATGCAATACCGCCCATACCGGATAATATACGTAATACATTATAATTCACAGCATAAATTGATACTGAATTACCACTGCCTCCTAGAGCAGCATAATCTAAAGATAAAGTAGCGGAATCAATACGAGACATATTAAGAGTACCGGATGGTTGATGCTCTTCCGGTTTAAGAGCAAAAGAATATACATTAATACCTACATTATTTGGAACATTTTCATGATGTTGAAATGGTTGTATTAAATTAAAATATTTGCCATCGCGGTTAGCAAAACGATCATTTCCATTTAATGTTAATTTACCTTCACTAACTGGATTATATAAACTTCCGGATGGACCAATTAAATCATTTAGAGCAGGATAGGTATTGGTGTCGCCCTGCACAACCACATCATGATCATTTGTAAAGTTCATCCAATTATCATTATTTGGAGAATCCTTTTGTACGGTCCATACTAATTCTTTAACGGGATGATTAAAATTTAATTTGATTTTATTGCTCGCAGATTCTTTACCGGTAAATTGCAATTGTTCTATCAAATATTCATGAGAAGATTGAGCGAATTTTCTACGTTCATCAGTATCTAAATAAACATAATCAACCCATAATGATGCATTAAATGTTCCCGCGGCAGATTGGGTTTCTTGAGTACATTCGGTGTCAAGGGCGAATTGAATATTAATTTTGACTTCATGATACTGTAATCCAATTAAAGGTAAAGCTAAACCTACATTACGACAGAACCAAAATTCTAAAGGAATATATAAATTTCCCGCTGCAGATAAATCGCCTCCGCTACCACCAACCATACTATAATAAGCCGCTTTTTTGCCTACTGGTAACGATAATTCATTCCAAATATACATCCATTCAGAATAATGTTTGTCTATTTTTTGACCTCCTATTTCAACTTCAGCATATTTAACTAATCTTAAACCATAATAAGGACAACACTTCGCACAGGTAGTATTAACAACTAAATAAGTACGACTAATTAAATCGCCATTTCTAGAAATAGTGCTTGTAACACGTTGTCCGTAACCAACAGAACCATTGAAGGTTTGTTGAATTGATTCTAAAGCAAAGTTAGTATGTCTTCTATAAACTACTTTAAAAAAGGTAATTTGTGGATTACCTGTTAAATATACATCTTGAGCGCCATAAGCAACGAGTTGAAGAAGACCACCACCCATTTTTTATTTTGTTTCTTTCTATTATATTATTTGAGAAAAAAAATAACTTATAAATTATCTAGTTAGAATAAGCAATTCCGCCCATACCAGATAATATACGTAATACATTATAATTAACTGCATATACTGATACCATATCTCCCGCGGCCGCTGCTCCACTGGCATATTCTAAATCTAAAGTGGCGGAATCAATACGAGACATATTAAGAGTACCAGATGGTTGATGTTCTTCTGGTTTTAATGCAAAGGAATAAACATTAATACCTGTGTTATTGGGTACATTTTCATGATGTTGGAATGGTTGTATGGTAGAGAAATACATGCCATCGCGTACTGCAAAACGATCATTTCCATTAAGTGTTAATTTTGCCTTAGCAATTGGATTGCTAGTGGTACCAGCAGAGGACAACACATTAACCAAAGATGTGTAATTAGCTGTGAGGGTGGCAGCCGCGACTACGCCACTGTTAACAGTATAATTCATCCAATCCTCATAGGTATTTGTATCATCTTCATGAACCCATATTAATTCTTTAACAGGATGATTGAAATTTAATTTAATTTTTCTATTAGCTTGTTCTTTACCAGTAAATTGTAATTGTTCTATTAAATATTCGTGAGAAGATTGAGCGAATTTTCTACGTTCATCAGTATCTAAATAAACATAATCAACCCATAACGATGCATCTAATGCCCCTGCGGCTGACGCTACTTCAGCTTTTCCGGCGAATTGAATATTTACTTTAACTTCGTGATATTGTAAACCTATTAAAGGTAATGCTAAACCTACATTGCGACAAAACCAAAATTCTAAAGGAATATATACCTGCGCAGCAGTCAAATCTCCACCCATGCCTCCTACCATATTATAATAGGCTTGTTTTTTACCAACAGGCATTGATAATTCATTCCAAATATACATCCATTCGCCATAATGTTTATCTATTTTTTGACCACCTATCTCTAATTCAACATATTTAATCGCTTTTAAACCATATAATGCAGCATAACCAGTACCAGTGGTAGTCATTTCCAAATAAGCACGACTGATTAAATCACCATTTCTAGAAATAGTGGCAGTTACACGATTACCCCAACCGACAGAACCATTAAAAGTTTGTTGAATAGATTCTAAAGCAAAATTGGTATGTCTGCGATATACCACTTTGAAAAAGGTAATTTGAGGATTACCTGTTAAATACACATCTTGTGCGCCATACGCTACGAGTTGAAGAAGACCACCACCCATTTTATATTTTGTTTCTCTCTATTATATTATTTAAGAAAAAAAATAATTTTTTTAATTAGAATAAGCAATTCCACCCATTCCAGATAATATACGTAATACATTATAATTAACAGCATATACTGATACCATATCCGCTGCTGTGCTGTTCGCTTCCGCGGCATACTCTAAATCCAAAGTAGCAGAATCAATACGAGACATATTAAGAGTACCTGATGGTTGATGTTCTTCAGGTTTTAAGGCAAATGAATATAAATTGATACCAACATTATTAGGTACATTTTCGTGATGTTGAAACGGTTGTATGGTAGAAAAATACATGCCATCACGTACTGCAAAACGATCATTGCCATTAAGTGTTAATTTTGCTTTAGTTATTAAATTTTTAGTAGTGCCTTGATTACCTAAAAGATTAGAAATAGTTTCATAGTTATTATCACCCACGTTGGCACCATTGTCAGTAAGCTTGCCCTTATTATTAGAAAAGTTCATCCAATTTCGGGTGATTTTTGTAGAATCTTCTGCAACCCATATTAATTCTTTAACAGGATGATTAAAATTTAATTTAATTTTTCTATTAGCTTGTTCTTTACCGGTGAATTGTAATTGTTCTATTAAATATTCGTGAGAAGATTGAGCGAATTTTCTACGTTCATCAGTATCTAAATAAACATAATCAACCCATAAAGAGCATTCTAATTTACCAGCTTCAGAGGCAGCGTCAGCAACTTCACTATCTGGTGCAAATTGAATATTAACTTTTACTTCGTGATATTGCAATCCAATTAACGGTAAAGCCAAACCAACATTACGGCAGAACCAAAATTCAAGTGGAACATACATTGTTGAAGCGTTAGCCATACCTTTGCCACCAACCATATTGTAATAAGCTTGTTTTTTACCAACGGGCATTGATAATTCATTCCAAATATACATCCATTCGCCATAATGTTTATCTATTTTTTGACCTCCGATTTCTAATTCTACATATTTTACTGCTTTTAAACCAACCATTGGAACTAAAGTTGTACCACCAGTTACTTTCATTTCTAAATAAGCACGACTAATTAAATCGCCATTTCTAGAAATAGTTGCGGTTACGCGATTCCCCCATCCAACAGAACCATTAAATGTTTGTTGAATAGATTCTAAAGCAAAGTTAGTATGTCTGCGATATACTACTTTGAAAAAGGTAATTTGTGGATTACCAGTTAAATATACATCTTGTGCTCCGTAAGCTACGAGTTGAAGAAGACCGCCACCCATTAATTATTTACTTTATATTATATAATATAATAAGAAAAAAAAATTTAATAATATAATTTAATTGGAATACGCAAGTCCTCCCATACCTGATAATATACGTAAAACGTTATAATTCACAGCATATATTTGTAAATTACCAGTTTTTTTGTCGGCATTAGTTATTTTTAATGCTAATACAGCACTATCTATACGCGACATATTAAGAGTACCCGATGGTTGATGTTCTTCTGGTTTAATTGCAAATGAATAAAGATTAATGCCACCATTTTTGGGTACATTAGTATGATGTTGATAAGGTTGGATTTTATCGAAATAAGTACCATCGCGTGGAGCAATACGATCATTGCCATTAAGTCTGATGTGTGCTGTAGTTACTGGATTGGGGCCTTGTACTGTGGTTTCATCTTCAGTAGAATAATTATTCCATTGTAATACAGGATTTTTTTCTTTGTTTGATTTGTCACCCGGCCATTTAGAAACCCATATCAATTCTTTGCAAGGATGATTGAAATTTAATCTAACTTGAGTACTATATGATTCTTCTCCGGTATATTGTAATTGTTCTATTAAATATTCGTGCGATAATTGAGCGAATTTTCTACGTTCATCAGTATCTAAATAAATATAATCAACCCAAATATCTACTCTAGTAATATCGCCAATTGAGGAAGGATTCCCAGATGGTTCGTGGGCGATGGCATCGGCGGCCACGACGGGGGGGTCTGCGGTACTATCCGCCTGCACTGCAGCCTTGGCCTCCTTGTATAAAATAGAAACTTCGTCTTTTTCAGCAAAATCTATTTTAAATTTAACCTCGTGATACTGAAGAGCAATTAATGGTAAAGCTAAACCAACATTGCGACAGAACCAAAATTCTAATGGAATATATAATTTAGACGAAGCAGTGAGGGCCACCGTGGATAATGCCGTGCCGTTAGCACCGACCATTTTATCATAACCATATCTTTTACCGGCAGGTAAAGATAATTCATTCCAAATAAATAACCAATCAGAATAATGTTTATCAATTTGTTGCCCGCCAATTTCAACAGTTACAGATTTTAATAATTTTAATCCAAGATAATTTACATAATAGTTTTTCGCTTCGTCGACTGCATAAGCTAGACCAGGTACTTCAACTTCAACATAAGTTCTATTAATTAAATCACCATTTCTAGATACAGTGCAAGTTATAGAACTTCCATATTGAGCGGTTCCGTTATAAGTTTGCATAATAGATTCAATTGCGAAATTAGTATGACGTCTATAAACTACTTTAAAAAAGGTAATTTGAGGATTACCAGTTAAATATACATCTTGAGCGCCGTAAGCAACTAATTGAAGAAGACCACCACCCATTTGTTATTTTATCTTTTTATACTATATAATTAGAAAAAAAAATAAGGAAAAACAATATACTTAAAAGAATTATACTAAAAATGTATATAATATGTTTAAAGATAAAACATCTAAAAAAAGATTAAATAATACAGATAATTATAAAGATAAATGTACTTTAGATACAATGCATCATGAAATAATAAAAGATTTTGAAAATAAATCAATAAAATATCAAGAATGTTTAATAAATTTAAATAATTTAAATTTAAATAAAAATAATATAATGTCAAATATAGAAATATTATCACAAAATAGAGAAAATTTAGAAAGCAGTGAATATAGTAATTTATGGAATTCAAATATAAAAATTAAAGAAGAAATTTATAATATAAATAAGGAGTTAAAAAGTATAGAAAATTATAATGAAATAGATTACTATAAAGATACAAGCGATATATTATTCAATTACTATAATATAATAGAAAGTCAATCAAAAAATAATAATACAGCAAAAAAAACAGTTCTAGATGCATTAAATAATAAAAATATTATACCAGTAAATAATACAGATAAGAGTAGTTTAGTTGATGAATATTTATCATTAACAAATAATCAATATGTAAAAAAAAATTTAAATGAGAATATTGAAATATGTAAAGAATGTAAAAATACATTAACATGTTTGCAACACGAGGCAATTATGATTTGTGAAAAATGTGGATATCAGGAATTATTATTAGTAGAACAAAATAGACCAATATTAAAACAAAATGCAAAAGATACATCACATTTTAGCTATAAACGAATTAATCATTTTCGCGAATGGTGTAATCAGGTTCAAGGCAAAGAAAGTACCGATATACCAGATCAAATATTTGAAAAAATTTTAAATGAAATAAAAAAAGAGAAAATTCAAGATACCAAAACAATTACATATACAAAAATGCGTGAAATATTAAAAAGACTAAGAATAAATAAATATTATGAACATATTAATTATATATTAAATAGAATAAATGGTATTCCTACACCACAATTTTCATCAGAATTAGAGGATCGTTTATGTTTAATGTTTAGAGATATCCAAGGTCCATTTTTAAAACATTGTCCTAAAGATAGAAAAAATTTTTTATCATATAGTTATGTATTATACAAATTTTTTCAAATACTTGGATTAAATGAGTATCTTAAATATTTTCCATTATTGAAAAGTAGAGAAAAATTATATTTACAAGATCAAATCTGGAAAAAAATATGCGGAGAATTAAATTATCCGATTATTCCTTCATTATAATTATTTAGATTCATTTTTAATAATATCTCTAATATTAGTTTTTAAATTTTTTGCATATTTTTTTGATAATTTTTTCAAAATTTTTTCTACTAAATTTTTCTTTATTTTCTTTCCACCACCTGATAATGAACCAAATGAAGAATAAGATACATCATTTAGTGCTATATTAGGTTGCGTATAAGCAGAAGCACTGTAATTATTTTGTAATGTATCTAAAACAGTATGTCTTGTTGGTTCTATAAGTGAGTTTAATGCATATTTGCTACAAACACCATCTTCTATAGCTACAGCACAGCCTGCACCTCCTATTTTCATTATATTATCTAAAATATATAAACAATTAAATTTATTAATTTTTATATGTATTCATTTAATATACTATTGGAATTATATAATAAAACGAATGATTATGAATATTATAAAAAAAATTATGAAGATAATTTAATTTATAATATAAATAATAATTTAAATCAAGAGAATAGTTTTGCGGAAGATAATAATTTTTTATTAGATTATATTCTAATTAACAAAATACATTATAATATAGAAAATAATATTAAATATATTTATATATTAATTCCTGTATTATATATTAATATTTTTTTATTTGGATTTAAACAATTTATTTATATGGTAAAATAAAGTGTATGGATTATAATAATCAAGGGAGAGTTAATTTTGATGGTACAACAGATAATAATGCAAATAATTTAAATAATATAACAATAGATCAAAAATTTTCAATAATAATTGGTGAAAATGCAGGACAAACTATTTTACCATCAGCATCTACAAAAGATGAATTCAATATTTTAATAGGTCAAAATACAGCACAATTTTCAAAAAATATAGAACATTCAATTATAATTGGTGAAAATGCGGGTAAATATATGGATAATGGTAAAGAAAATATAATAATAGGAAATGATTATAATAATACACTTTCTAATATTAATAATATTATATCAATAGGTTATTCCAATATTTTTAATTCCGATTCTATATATAATAATATTTTAGGTGCTTCTAATATTATTTTGTCAAATATTAATTCAAGTTTAAATATACCTATATCGTGTAATAATATTATTGGTAACAATAATATTGCTGATCAATTAAATAATTCAATTATTATCGGTAATTATAATAATTTTAATAGTTTATCTGAAAATAATTTAATATGTATTGGGAACGATATAGAATATAATGAAAATTTATGTTTAAATATAGATAATACAATTATTAAAAATATTAATAATTCTTTTATTAAAAATAATATTACATATAATCACAATAATCTATTTATCGGCAATGATAATTTTACAAATATTGGTATAGGATTTGATGATTATAATACTATTAATAATATTATTGAAAGCGAAACTTCTAATATTTATTATAATAATCTGAAATTACAAAATCTATCTGTTAATTTAACAAGTAATACATTTGAATCAAGTATTATTTTAAATATTACTAGTAATACTGATAGCAAATATTTACAAAGTATAAGAAATAGTGAAATACAGACAATATTTAATATTGTTAAAATTGTACCTCTTTATACAAATAATGAAATAACACCTACTTATCTAAATGAAATACCAATTAAATATTCGTATATTACCGATATAAGTAAAGATTTTTATGATCAATCGGCATTATTTATTGAAGAAATTGAAAATGAAAAAATTTTAAATAATATAAATCACTCACTATTTGTTAATAATGGAATTAATACTGATTATATATCTATCGATAATAATAATAATAATAAAATAACATTATATTCATGTGAAAATTTAATTAGCAATATAAGTTATATTTTACCAAATAATAATATTAATACAGTTAATACTCAAAATAAATATGTTTTATCAATTTCTAATTATAATGAATTATATTGGTTATTAAATACCGATATTGATGATAATAATATTAAATTAGATAATATTTCAAATTATTTAAATAATATTGAAAGCAAAACTTCAAATATAAGTATTATTAATAATGGTAATATTTATTTAGATTCTGATTTAACTATTAATGGTAAGTTAAATATTAGTACTCTTAATATTACAGGTGGTTCAAGTTTTTTAACTCGTGATGATATTGCGAGTATTGGTAATGATGGCACCCCTGGTCCCCGTGGTTTAAAAGGTGATAAAGGTGATAAAGGAGAAAGGGGAGATCAAGGTATTAAAGGTAATACTGGAAAAGGATTTACTAATAGTTATTATGATAATACAACTGGTATTATTACATTTAATAGCGATGATGGATTAGAATTTACAACAAACGATATAAGAGGGGAAAAAGGCGATGGTTATACAGGTGCTTATTATAATGTATTGAGTGGTAAAATAACATTTTTAGGTACTACCGAAGAATTGAATTTTACAACAGATAGTATTATTGGACCACGTGGTGAAAAAGGTGATAGTATTGGTGAAATAAAATTTTATAATTATAACAAAACAATAGAATTAAGTAAAATTGGTGATCCATCAATCTCAAGTATTGATATATTAATTCCAAATGGTCCAAGGGGTTTCCAGGGAATTCAAGGTCTTGTTGGGGAAAAAGGTGAAAAAGGCGACCAAGGTATTCAGGGTATTGAAGGACAACCTGGTCCACAGGGTGAAAAGGGGGAACGCGGATTAAGAGGACCCATTGGGATTGCAAATGCTATTGCTCCTATAAACGCAGGCGAATCTATAACAATCACTTATGATAATTTAGGTTATCCTAAAATTAACGCTATTAACGCTATTAACAGTGATGTTTTAAATAATATATCAAATTATATTCTTAATATCGAATCTAAAACTTCGAACATTGAAATTATTGAATCTGGTAATATTAAATTAAATAGTAATTTAACTATTACAGGTGAATTAACTGTTACTGATCTTAATGTAATTGGTTCTTCTACTCAAATTACAACTACAACATATGAAACAGAAAATTTGCAAATTAATAATACAGAAGGAGATGGTCCTTCATTAATAATTGATCATAAAAATGATGATAATGATATCCTTCAAATATTTAATACTACAACTAGATTATTTACTATTGATCCAACAGGTAATGTTGGTATTTTCAATAATAATCCACAATATAGTTTAGATGTAACTGGTGATATTAATTTCAGTGGTAATTTAACACAAGGTGGTGCTGTATTTACATCATATACAGATAGTGATGTTACAACATTATTAAATACTGGTATAACTGGTGGTCTAAACGTTACTAGTGGTAATCTTGGGATTGGTATTACTAATCCTATTTATAAATTAGATGTTAATGGTGATATTAATTTTAGAGGTAATTTAACAAATACTTCACAGTTAATTATAACTCCTATAATTTCTCCATCTGTATCAATTAATACTATAGATTCTGATACTATAGATTCTGAAAATAAATATATTATATTTCAAAATACAGGTAATAACCCGACTTTATATAATATAACTTTTCCTACTGATACAATATGTGATATATTAATTGTTGGTGGTGGAGGTGCAGGGGGGATAGGTGGTCCATTCAGACATGGTGGCGGGGGGGGTGCTGGCGAACTTTTAGAAAAAACATTTACATTTAATGCTGGAATAGTTTATACTATTAAAATTGGTAAAGGCGGTGCAAAAACCACTTATAATGCATTTCTCACCCCCCCTGCAAATGAGGGTTATGATAGTGGCATTTTTGATAATGCAACTACTATTTTTAATTGTAAAGGTGGTGGGATAGGGGGGCATAACTTCAGTACGGCGTATGCAGGGGCCGAAGGGCCATCAGAACCTACAACAGGTGGTAGTAGTGGTGGTGCATATATGTATGGTTTTCAAGTTCCTCCTCAACCCACAAAATACAATACTGATGGTCATGCTTTTATCGGAGCACAAGGCACTGCTGATGGAGGAGGAGGAGGAGGTGGTGCTGGTGGAGCAGGCAATAGTGATGGTAACGGAGGCATACCTTATTATTCAAGTATTACAGGTGTCTCTCAGTCGTATGCTTATGGAGGCAATGCAGGGAATATAACTACACAAAATGGATATGGATACGGCAGTGGTGGAGCAGGAGGAATAGGAGGAACATCGCCATTCACTCCGGCAGAAAATGGTAGCAATGGTGTAGTTATAATTAAATATTCATCAGGGATAGAATCAATATTTGAATCATATTCGGATGATAAGGTTACTACGTTACTAAATACTGGTATAACTGGTGGTCTAAAAGTAACTAGTGGTAATGTTGGTATAGGAACAATGAATCCAACAGCTAAATTAGATGTTAATGGGGATATTAATATATCATCTGGTTCAAGTTTTAAAATAAATGGTTCAGCAATAGCAACAACAGATACAACTTATACTGGCGGTGATGGTATAAGTATAAGTGGAACAACAATTAGTTCAGATATTACACAATATGAAAATTCTGATGTTATAACTTTACTAAATGGTGG
>JGI24539J26755_10000418_pt1 | contig 20012 bp, 15 predicted proteins | sample NorSeaMetagenome_2_FD_26755 | JGI IMG/M metagenome (IMG submission 26755) | reverse complement strand
GTTTCTATAAATAGAGGCTGGAGAAAAAAGATTACACAAAATTTAAATTAAATTAAATTAAATTAAAAAATATTATTAAAAACAATACTTTCAATATTATTTCTGGAAAACTCAAGGGAAGAAAATTTCAGTTTCCAGATGAAACTGGACTCCGTCCTACTTCAGGTAAGATTAGAGAAACACTTTTTAATTGGCTTCAATTTGATATAGCTAATAAAATAATTTTAGATCCATTTGCTGGNAGNGGNGCACTTGGCATNGAGGCAATATCTAGNGGGGCTAAAAAAGTTNTATTAGTTGAAAAAAGTCTAAAAGTATTNAAAAAACTTAAATCCAACTTAGAAATATTAAATAATTCAGAATATAAACTGGTCAATCAGGATTCCCTAACTTATCTTAAAAATAAAAATGAAACACCTTTTGATTTAATTTTTTTAGACCCACCCTTTGAAAATGATTTAATACCTCAGATTCTCAGAATACTTTCAAAAAATAATTTTTTAGCTAATAACACTAAACTTTATATTGAATCTGAATACAAAATAACGAGTGAAATCCTAAATCAATATATTNAATATCAATGTACAATTACTAAACAAAAAAAATCAGGCAATGTTCATTATTGTCTGATAAGCTTTAATACATTATGAAAAAAATTGCAATCTATCCTGGCTCATTTGATCCAATAACTAACGGTCACTTAGACTTAATAAAAAGAGCATCAAAGCTTTTTGATGAGGTAATCATTGCTATAACGCAAAATGCCAATAAATCAAGTTTTTTATCCATTGATCAAAGAGTTGATGCTGTAAAGAAATCAATAACGTCACTAAACAATACTCGAGTATTAAGTTTTGACTCGTTACTAGTAGATTTTGCAAGAGAACATAATGCACANATCATCATTCGTGGCTTGAGGGCAGTTTCTGACTTTGAGTACGAGTTTCAATTAAGTGGAATGAACAAACGCCTCAATCCTGGGATTGAAACTTTATTTATGACCCCTTCCGAAGAATTTGCCAATATCTCTTCATCTTTAGTTCGTGAAATTTATACACTAGGTGGAGATATATCTGCCTTTGTCCCAGACACAGTCAAGATAATACTTCATAAGACACCTTTAAAATAATTCCATAAATGCCTTGAAATAAGATTTTATATCCCTAAATAGGGGTTATATCAAATACAAGGAGTAAATTAAATGTCAAAAATTATTGGAATTGACTTAGGAACAACTAACTCATGTGTTGCCGTCATGGACGGAGGTGTTGCTAAGATTATTGAAAACTCAGAAGGGAACCGAACAACTCCCTCGATTATTGCATACCCAAAAGATTCAGATGAAATCTTAGTAGGCCAACCCGCAAAAAGACAGGCTGTGACAAATCCTGAGAATACACTCTATGCAATTAAAAGATTGATTGGACGTCGCTTTGAGGAAGAGGCTGTGCAAAAAGATATCGATCTTGTTCCATATAAAATTATAAAAGCTAAAAATGGAGATGCTTGGGTTGAGGTTAATAAGAAAAAAATGGCTGCACCTGAAATTTCTGCAAGAGTAATTCAAAAAATGAAACAAACCGCAGAAGATTATCTTGGAACTGAAGTTACAGAGGCAGTTATTACTGTTCCTGCATACTTTAACGACTCTCAACGTCAAGCTACTAAAGATGCTGGAAAGATAGCCGGCTTAAATGTTAAGAGAATTATTAACGAGCCTACTGCAGCTGCCCTAGCTTATGGTGTAGATAAAACAGTTGGTGACAAAAAGGTTGCAGTATATGACTTAGGTGGTGGAACATTCGATGTCTCCATTATTGAAATGGAAGATATTGATGGTGAAAAACATTTTGAAGTTCTTTCTACAAATGGAGACACATTTTTAGGTGGTGAAGATTTTGATCAGCGAATAATCAATCATTTAGTTGAAGAGTTTAAAAAAGAACAGGGTTTTGATCTTACTAAAGATGCTATGGCTCTTCAGAGATTAAAAGAAGCTGCTGAAAAAGCGAAGATTGAACTATCTTCATCTGAGCAAACTGAAGTGAGCTTGCCTTATATTACCGCAGATGCCTCAGGTCCAAAACACCTTAATATTAAAATTACTAGATCAAAACTTGAGTCTTTGGTTGCTGACCTTCTAAAACGCTCCATTGACCCTTGTAAAACTGCCCTTAAAGATGCAGGTTTATCAAGTGGAGATGTAGATGAAGTAATCCTTGTTGGAGGACAAACCAGAATGCCTAAGGTTCAAGAAATGGTTAAAGATTTTTTTGGTAAAGAGCCTAAAAGAGATTTAAATCCAGATGAGGCGGTTGCAATGGGTGCTGCTATTCAGGCTGGTGTCTTNGGTGGTGATGTAAAGGATGTTTTACTTCTTGATGTAACTCCNCTCTCTCTTGGNATTGAAACTATGGGTGGNGTAATGACTAAATTGATTGAGAAAAATACAACTATNCCAACAAATCAGTCTCAAGTCTTCTCTACTGCTGCAGATAACCAATCAGCAGTTACAGTTCATGTCCTTCAAGGTGAGCGAGAAATTGCAAGTGCTAATAAATCTCTAGGTCAATTTAATCTAGAGGGTATTGCTCCAGCACCAAAGGGTCAACCACAAATCGAAGTAACTCTTGACCTTGACTCAGATGGTATTTTGAATGTTTCAGCNAAAGATAAGAATACTGGTAAAGAACAATCAATAACAATTAAATCTTCAAGTGGTCTTTCAGATGAAGAGGTTGATAAAATGATTAAAGATGCTGAGTCACATGCTGAAGAAGATAAAAAATTCCAAGAACTTGTAACNTCTCGAAATATGGCTGATTCCCTTGTACATTCAACAAAACAAACTCTTGAAGAGCTTAAGGATGAGATTTCTGAAGACGAAAGAACAGCCATTGAAGCTGCAGTTAGTGAGCTTGAAGAGAGCATTAAAGGTGATGATAAAGAAGTCATCGATGCTAAAGTTCAAAACCTAAGTGAAAAAGCAGAAGTTCTAGCGCAAAAAGCTCAAGAAAAAGCTAGTTCAGAAGGTCCTTCAGAAGGAGGAGCTGAGGCAAATGATGATGTTGTAGATGCTGATTTTGAAGAGGTAAANGAAGANAAATAAGCAATTAAAAATACTGATATAAAATAAACCTCCCTTGATTCATTCTTGGGAGGTTTAATAATATAAGGGACACAATGTCAGATAGAGATTACTATGAAGTTTTAGGTGTTGANAAAGGTGCAGATGAAGCCAAAATTAAGAAGGCTTATAAGCGTCTTGCAATGAAATATCATCCTGATAGAAATGCAGATGATAAATCTGGAGCAGAGACAAAATTTAAAGAAGTTCGTAAGGCATATGATATTATTTCTGATCCTCAAAAAAGATCAGCATANGATCAATTTGGACATGCTGGTGTAGAACAAGGAGCTGGTGGCTTTGGAGGTGGAAACCCTTTTGGTGGTGCTGGTGGATTTGGTGATATCTTTGGTGACATTTTTGGTGGTGGTAGTTCAAAGCCAGACAATAGAGGNCCNGACCTTAGATACGATCTAGAGATTGATTTAAAACAGGCTGCAAAGAGTGATACTGTAAAAATTCGTGTGCCCAAGAATGATACATGTGACACTTGTTCTGGAACTGGTGCAAAAACTGGAACCTCTGTAAAAACTTGTACAAATTGTCGTGGAACAGGACAAACAACAATGCAACAAGGTTTTTTTGCAGTTCAGAGACCCTGTAATGAATGCAAAGGTTCTGGTGAAAAGATAGAGTCACCATGTGGAACTTGTCGTGGTCAAGGAATCGTAAGAAAACAGAAAACACTTTCGGTAAAGATTCCAGCTGGAGTGGATACTGGTAATCGAATTAGATTGAGTGGTGAGGGAGAAGCTGGCTTGCGTGGAGGTCCATTTGGTGATCTTTATGTTCAAATTCATATTAAAGAACATCCAATTTTCGAACGTGAAGGCAACGACTTGTATTGCGAGGTTCCAATTGATTTTGCTACATCGGCACTTGGTGGATCAATTGAAGTCCCAACCTTGGATGGTAAACTTAAAATCAATATTCCATCAGGAACTCAAACCTCAAAACTCTTTAGATTAAGAGGAAAAGGGATGCCTGCAATGCGATATAGTGGTTCGGGTGATCTACTCTGCCAAGTTAAAGTAGAAACACCAGTCAATCTGAATTCAAAGCAAAAGAAATTATTAAAAGAGTTTTCAAGTTCTTGTGAGGCCAAACATCATCCAGAGTCAAATTCATTTTTTGGTAAAATGAAGTCTTTCTTTGAGTAAATATGAAGCAATTTGATACAAAGTAAAAATTGTTCTTACTATAAAATTTAATTCTTCTTCAATTTAAATTAATTCTATAAAAATGATTAAAAAGATTCATGCTCGTGAGGTTTTAGATTCTCGAGGTAACCCAACTGTTGAAGCTGATGTTATTCTTGATAATGGAATATTTGGAAGAGCTATAGTTCCATCAGGTGCCTCAACTGGTCAGCGAGAAGCTTTAGAACTTAGAGATAATGATAAAAGCCGTTANCTTGGTAAAGGGGTCCTTAATGCTGTTAATTTTATAAATAATGAAATTAATGAAGCATTAATAGGAATGACAGTATCTAATCAAAAGGCTATTGATCAAAGAATGATTGAATTAGATGGCACTGACTCTAAATCAAGATTTGGAGCAAATTCTATTCTTGCAGTTTCTTTGGCATGTGCTCACGCCAATGCCAAAAATAATAATCAATCACTTTTTCGTTCTTTTGATTTTTCAAAGGATTATCATTTACCTGTACCTATGATGAATATTATTAATGGTGGAGAGCATGCCAATAATAGTGTCGATATTCAAGAGTTTATGATAATTCCAGCTGGGGCACCAAGTTTTAAAGAAGCCTTAAGATATGGTACAGAAGTTTTTCATGCATTAAAAGTTGTACTTGATAAAANAGGTCTTAATACTGCTGTAGGAGATGAGGGTGGATTTGCGCCAGATTTGGANTCAAATGAAGAAGCTCTAGAAGTAATTATCGAAGCTATAAATAATGCTGGATATACTCCTGGAAAAGATATTTTTATTGGATTAGATGCTGCAAGTTCAGAATTTTATAAGGATGGTTTTTATAATCTAACTTCTGAGGGTTTAAAGCTTAGCAATGTTGAATTCACTGACTATCTTGCATCTTGGGTTGAGAAATATCCAATTATATCTATAGAAGATGGTATGGATGAAAATGACTGGGAAGGCTGGTCAATGCTTACCAAAAAATTAACTAATAATGTCCAACTAGTTGGTGATGATTTATTTGTTACAAATAGTAAGATATTAGAAAAAGGTATTAAAAATAAAGTTGCAAATTCAATTCTTATCAAGGTCAATCAAATTGGAACATTAACAGANACATTTGATGCTATGAAATTAGCCCATAATGCTGGATATACATGTGTTATGTCTCATAGGAGTGGTGAAACTGAAGATACGACTATAGCAGATCTAGCTGTCGCGACTAGCTGTGGTCAAATTAAAACAGGCTCTTTATCTCGATCTGATAGATTAGCTAAATACAACCAACTCCTTCGAATTGAAGAAGAGCTTGGTGATGATGCTCATTTCCCTGGGCTAGAGGTATTTCATAATAAACTGTTATAAAACTTCTTTACCACTTTAAGGTTAAAATATAGTCTTATTAACTACAATGGAAAACTGATTGGAATCACTGTCAACCTTCTGGCTAAGTGTTATATTATTTGTTCTAATTCTAGCTTCGGCTTTTTTTTCTGCCTCAGAAACTTCAATGATGGCTATAAACCGCTATCGTCTAAAAACCCTTAGTGCCAAAAATAATACGCAAGCAAAAAGGGTTGAAAAACTCTTTACAAATCTTGATTATTTGATAGGTGGTATTTTATTAGGTAATAACTTTGTAAATATACTTGCAGCAAGTATAGCTACTCTTCTTGCAATTAAACTTTGGGGTGAAGGGTCAGTAATTATTGCCTCATTTGCNTTAACTATAGTCATATTAATCTTTGCAGAAAATACACCAAAGACTTTTGCTGCAAAAAATCCAGAAAAAATTGCATTACCTGCCTCCTGGCTTATTGAATTATTGATTAAGATATTTAGACCATTAATATTTTTAATTTCTTATATCTCTAAATTAATCCTTAATTTATTTGGTTTAAAAAATACAAATAATGATATTTTGAATTCTGAAGAACTACGAATGGCTGTAGTTGATTCAAAACCTATGCTGAGTAAGAATTATCGTAAGATGCTTCTTAATATAATTGATCTAGAGAAGGTTAAGGTTGAGGATATTATGGTTCCTCACCATGAGCTTGTGAGTGCAGATATCAACAATGAAGAGGAACTACTTGATCAATTCAAACGTGTTCAGCATACCCGCCTACTTATTTTTGATGGAGTTGAGACCAATATTATTGGCACAATTCACATGCGTGATATTGTAAATATTTATGCCAAAAATGAAATTAATATGGATTCAATTAGGGAGTTAATTCGAGAGCCCTATTTTGTTCCTGAAGGAACTCCACTATCTCAGCAACTTGAACACTTTAAAAAACATAAAAGAAGACTTGGTATTGTAGTAGATGAATATGGAGAGGTTCAAGGAATGGTTGTTTTAGATGATATCTTAGAGGAGATTGTAGGTCAATTTACTTCTAGCCAAGGAGAAAGTATTAATGAAATAAATAAACAAAAAGATGGAAGTTATTTAGTAGATCCTAGAATTAGTATTCGTGAAATTAATCATGAACTAAAAATAAAACTACCAATTGATAACGCCAAGACACTTAATGGGCTAATTCTTGAGCATCTTCANGGATTCCCTGAACATAACGTATCCATTAAAATTGAGTCACTAATAATTGAAATTGTTCAAGTAAGCAAACAAGGGATTAAACTTGTTAAGATAAACAAGATAAATTAGGTATTATCTTANACAATNAGTCAAACTTATAACTTTAAGGAAAATAAATGTTTAAATTTTTTACACAGAAACAGTGGTTTTTATGGGCTTATCTGGGCTCCGCAGTTATCCTAACCTCTTTGTGGTTATCAGTCCAAATTGATGTCCAAATCAATGAGTGGTTTGGTGGCTTCTACGATATGATTCAAAAAGCACTAGGAACTCCAAATGCAATCACAATGGATGAGTACATGGATGGCTTATGGAGCTTCGCAAAACTTGCTGCTATGTATATTGTTCTTGCCCTTGCAACATCATTTCTTACCTCACATTTCCTATTTAGATGGAGAGCATCAATGGTTGAGTTTTATCATGGTGTGTATGATAAAGCTNGAACAATTGANGGTGCTTCTCAGCGTGTTCAGGAAGATACNATTAGATTTTCTCGTATCATGGAAGGACTTGGAACAAGTTTGATTTCCTCAGTTATGGTCCTTATTGAATATTTCCCATTATTGATGGGATTGGCAATAGGGATTCCAATTTTGTGGTTTGGTGATTGGGAGTATGGATTAGTCACCGCTGCCTTTATTTGGGCTGTTGGTGGAACAATTCTAATGATTGCACTTGCATGGGTATTAAGACTTGTTGGTATTGAATATGACCTTCAAAAAAGAGAGGCAGCTTATAGAAAAATACTTGTTATCGCGGAAGATGATGGCACTATCAGACCTAAAACTCTTGAAGAACTTTTTGAAGGAGTAAGAATAATTCATTACAGGAGTTATTTACAGTATCTATACTTTAATATTGGAAGACTTGCATACCTTCAGGTTAATGTCCTAGTGGCCTATATTGTTCTTGCCCCAGCCATTGTTGCAGGAGTAATGACTCTTGGAGTAATGCAACAAATAATTAGAGCATTTGGTAGGGTTGAGGGCTCACTCCAGTATCTATTTAACTCATGGCCTACAATTATCGAACTAGCGAGTGTTTATAAGCGTCTAAGAGAGTTTGAGAAGCAAATCGAATTAATGACAGAAAAAGAGACTGAAATAGAGGCTTAATGTGGAGATTCTTAAGCATCTAAAATTAAATAATCTCTTGTCCCATTTTAAGCTCCTGTCCCTCAATAAGATTTATATCTATTGAATCCTTTGGCAGGAGCATAATTACCGTCGAACCCATATTGAATCGACCTAATTCATCTCCCTTAGAAAGCTTAATCACTTTATCCTTATAGTTATAGTTTGTAATTTTTTTTCCATATGGAGGGGTGATTTGACTCTCCCATATTGTTTGCATTGATCCTACAAAGATTGCCCCAACTAATATAAAAGCCATTTGCCCAAATTCAGTTTTAAATAGACAGACTAAACGTTCATTTCTTGCAAAAACTCTCTCAACACTACTAACAGTTTTTTGATTTACCGAGAATAGACTCCCTGGGATGTATTTCATTTCCAACAAGGTTCCATCACAAGGCATATGAATGCGATGATAGTCCCTAGGAGATAAGTAAATTGTAGCAAATTTTCCATTATTAAAAACTGTTGAGGACTTATCTGCAAGAAGATCATTTGTAGAATATTGATGCCCTTTGGCTTGAAAGATTTGAGAGTCTTCAATTTTCCCAGATTGAGAAACAACGCCATCAACTGGAGAGATTAGCTTAGAGTCCGATATTGGCCTTAAACTTGGCTTAAGAGCTCGTGTAAAAAAATCATTGAAATGAATAAAGTCCTCAATATTTTCAACTTCAGCTTCTGCTAGGTTAACCTGATACTTTTTAACAAACCATCTTGTAAAAGTATTCTTTATCCACAAGACTTTTATTCTTGTAAACCGAAACATCAGACTGGATAAAAAATGCTGAGGTATGATGTATTGCAAAAAAACCATTACTCAAGCTTATCAAGAATAAAGTTAACAGCTAATTTAAAATCAACTTCAACTTTTTCAGCTTCCTTCCTAGATTTATATTCAACTTTTCCGTTATCCGCATGCGTATCACTCAAGACAAAACGATGAGGTATTCCAAGGAGCTCAGAGTCTGCAAACATAATCCCAGGACGCTCTTTACGATCATCTAATAAGACATCAATACCTTGAGCTAAACAATCTTTATAAAGTTCATCAGCTAGGGCCTTAACTCGACTTGATTTATTGTAATTTATTGGAACTATAATAAGTTGAAAAGGGGCTATTGACTCTGGAAAAATTATCCCTCTATCATCATAATTTTGCTCAATGCTTGCTGCTACAATTCTAGTTACACCTATACCATAGCAGCCCATATTCATATTAACTGCCCTTCCATCTTCACCAATAACATTTGCATTCATAGAGTCAGAATACTTTGTGCCTAGCTGAAAAATATGGCCAACCTCAATTCCACGCTTGATTTCAAGCTTCCCTTTACCATCTGGAGAAGGATCACCCGCGATAACGTTACGCAAATCACCTGGTGTTATTTTTTTTGTGTCACGCTTCCAATTAACACCTACATAATGCTTATCATTTATATTAGCACCACAGACAAAATCTGAAAGCGAAGCTGCNGCATAATCTACAATAATTGGAATATCAAGATTTACCACTCCAATTGAGCCAAATGAACATCCTAATTGTTGCTTAACGTTTTCCTCTTCAGCCATCCTTAAGGGTTTCTTGATACCTGATATTTTTGAAGCTTTAACTTCATTAAGTTCATGATCACCTCTCAAGACAATTGCAATAAGACTATCATCTTCAGCCTCAACAATAAGCGTTTTGATAGAGTTAACAGGCTTAATTTTTAATAAATCACATACGTCATTAATGGTCTTAACTCCGGGAGTTTCAACAAGTTCTAGATTCTCTTTTGGCAATTTAGGTGTTTCTTGAGGTAACGTTTCAGCTCGGTCTATATTAGCTGCATAGTCTGACCCATCAGAAAAACAAATTGCATCCTCACCAGAATCTGCTAGAACATGAAATTCATGTGAGCTGTCACCTCCAATAGTTCCAGAATCAGCTAAAACAGGCCTGTAATCAAAGCCAATTCTATCAAAAATATTACAATAAGTTTGATGCATAACCTTGTAAGTTTCACCAAGTGATTTTTCATTAATATGAAACGAGTAAGCATCTTTCATAATAAACTCTCTCGAGCGCATTACCCCAAATCGGGGTCGAATTTCATCTCTAAATTTTGTTTGAATTTGATAAAAATTTATTGGCAGCTGCTTATAACTTCTCAGATACTGCTTAGCTATATCTGTAATGACTTCCTCATGAGTTGGTCCAAAACAGAAGTCCCTGTCATGTCTGTCTTTAAAGCGAAGCAATTCAGGTCCATACTCCTCCCATCTTTTAGATTCTTGCCAAAGTTCAGCAGGATGAGCTATTGGCATCAATACCTCTAATGCCTTAGATTTATTCATCTCCTCACGAACAATTTTTTCAACTTTTTGGACAATTTTGAGGCCCATAGGAAGATAAGAATACAAGCCTGAAGCTAATCTTGAAATTAAACCAGCTCTAATCATTAACTGATGCGAGATAATCTGAGCATCATTTGGCGCTTCCTTTATAGTAGAGATTAATGCGTCAGTGCTTTTCATATAAAATAGTATTCATACCAAAAAATTTTATTTTACCTAATGCCAGATTTTCAAACTTTATTAATTTATATTATTCCACTTCTATTTGCAATTACTCTTCATGAAGCTGCACATGGCTGGGCTGCAAGCAAATTAGGCGATCATACAGCTAGAATGATGGGAAGGGTCACTTTAAATCCAGTTAAACACATTGATCCAGTTGGGACAATACTAGTGCCATTATTACTAGTAATTATGAGTGTAGGATTTATCTTTGGCTGGGCAAAGCCAGTTCCAATTAATTTTCGGGCGCTTAAATCTCAAAAATCAGGAATGATCTTAGTTGCACTTGCTGGACCTGGAGCTAACTTCCTCATGGCTATTGGCTGGGTAATTATTGCCATAATTTCAATTAATTTAAATCAACCAATATTTTTAAAAATGGCTGGTATTGGTATATTTTTTAATATATTACTTGCAGTTTTCAATCTTCTACCCATTCCTCCTCTTGATGGCTCGAGAGTTATTAGTGCCCTCTTACCTGGTCCATTAGCATACAAATATGGCCAATTTGAGCAGTATGGATTTCTAATACTATTAGGATTAATGTATATAGGGGGTTTTCAACTTGTCGTATTGCCAATAGTTAATCAGATTCAACTATTCTTCATATCGTTTATATAGCCTTAATGGGAATTAAAATTTACTATGATGAGCAGCTAAGTTCCAGATTTTGAGCCCAATCTGGCGCTTCATTATCATATGCTTCAAACCCCTCATGGTTTTCAAATGGTGACTTTAATAGATTAAATAAAGTATCAATTTCTTCATAATCATTTAAATCTTCAGCCTTCCTAATAGCGACTTCTGCCAGATAGTTTCTTAAAACATACTTTGGATTAACTGAATTCATCAATTTATTTCTTTCATTAGCTTTTTCATCTTCTTTTTCAACTCTCTCATAATATCTTTTAAACCAAGAATTAAAGTTGGCGCCTAAACTTTGCTCCTCCAATGACGTTAGCTGCCTCATTGATCGATGATAATCTTTTTTATTGATATAAAGTAATTCTAAAAAATCATTAATTAGTTCACTATCCCCTTCAATATTTTTAAGTAGTCCAAACTTTCGCCTCATTAGAGCTGAATACTCTTTAATTAAANTGGGTTGATATTCTGCTAAACCATCTTTTAAATCAGTCTCACTGATCAGATTCTTAAGTGAGTCAGCGAGTCGCTCTAGGTTCCATAAAGCAACTCCTGGCTGCCTCTCAAATGAATAACGACCNTGATTATCTGAGTGATTACAAATAAAAGATGGGTTATAGTTCTCCATAAAACTGAAAGGACCATAATCAATAGTAAGTCCTAAAATTGACATATTATCAGTATTCATAACACCATGAGCAAACCCTTGAGCTTGCCAGCCAGCTATCATTGAAGCAGTTGTTTGAACTATTTTCTTAAAGAGATTTAGGTAACAATTTTTTCCTTTTAATTGAGGATAATAATGCTCTAAAACAAAATCAGCGAGTTTTTTAACATTTTCAGTTTGGCCGTTAGCAGCAAAAAATTCAAAGTGTCCAAATCGAATATTACTTTCAAAAACACGAGTTACAATTGAACCACTCTCCACATGCTCACGATAAACATCACTATCACTAGCAACAATAGCAAGACATTTAGTAGTAGCAATATTCAACCCTTCCATTGCAATCGAACATAAATATTCACGAATACTAGATCGAAGNACAGCACGACCATCAGCACCCCTTGAAAATGGTGTAGTGCCCGCCCCCTTTAATGAAAGTTCATAGCCTTTTATCTCCCCAATTAAGCAAGACCTGCCATCACCAAGCTGAGGCACAAAATAACCAAACTGATGACCCGCATAAACACTAGCAATTGGCTCAACTTTTTCAAATTTTTCTTCTCCCGAACATACTGCTCGGAGCTCTTCATTTGAAAGTTTTATCTCAAGACTAGCTTGTAAATCTTTATTGATATGGATTAGATGGCTATTCTTTAGCTCTTGAGTAGTAACTCTTGAAAAATAGTCTTCCCCAAGTTCTGTAAATTTAAGAGAGCTTATCATTTAAAATTTGATTAACTTGTTTTGGATTTGCCTTGCCACTAGTTGCCTTCATAACTTGCCCCACAAAAAAACCTAAAAGTTTAGAATTTCCAGCTTTAAACTGCTCAACTTGCTGACCATTATTGCCAATAATTTCATCAATTACCATCTCCAATGCAGAAATATCAGTCATTTGAGTTAATCCCTGTTCTTCAATAATAGCTTCGACACTTCCTTTACCTTCCCACATCAATTTAAAGACATCTTTAGCAATTTTTCCTGAAATTGTATTATCACTAATTTTTTTAATAAGTTCAGATAACTGAAGGGCTGTTATAGGTGATTCATTGATTTCAATTTGACTTTTATTTAGTGAAGCTGATAGCTCACCCATCACCCAGTTAGCGGCAATCTTTACATCAGCACCATGGCTAATCATAGACTCAAAGTATTCAGAAATTTCTTTATGTGCAGTCAAATTTTCTGCATCATACTCACTAAGTTTAAAGTTGTCCATAAATCTAATCTTCTTTTCTGTTGGAAGTTCTGGAAGGCTATTCTTGATTTCAGTTAAAAGGTCATCATCAATGGAAATTGGTAATAAGTCAGGGTCTGGGAAATATCTATAATCATTAGCCTCCTCCTTTGAACGCATCGATCTAGTTTCATTCTTAACAGAATCATAAAGCCTTGTTTCTTGAACAATCGAGCCACCATCCTCAAGAATATCAATCTGCCTTGCTACCTCTAAATTTATAGCTTTCTCTAAAAATTTAAATGAGTTTATATTTTTCAACTCAGCACGAGTTCCTAGCTCAGCTCCTTGTCTTCTAACTGAAACATTTGCATCACATCGAAATGAACCCTCCTGCATATTTCCATCACAAATACCAATATATTGAACCAAGGAATGGATTTTTTTAGCATAAGAGACTGCTTCTTTTGCACTACTCATATCAGGTTCAGAAACGATCTCTAAGAGAGGAGTTCCTGCACGGTTAAGGTCAATTGCAGTATAGTCGTCATATAAGTCATGAATTGATTTTCCAGCATCCTCTTCAAGATGAGCGCGTGTAATACCAATAAGCTTATTCTGACCATCATCCAAAGGTATTTCAATTTCTCCTTCACCAACTATTGGTAACTCAAACTGAGAAATTTGATAGCCCTTAGGAAGGTCAGGATAGAAATAATTTTTTCTTGCAAAAATTGAATTTTGGTTAATTTTAGCGTTAACTGCTAAGCCAAAACTTAGTGCCATCATTACTGCCTCTTTATTAAGGACAGGTAAAACTCCTGGATAACCAAGATCAACAGCACAAGCTTGAGAGTTTGGTTTTGCTCCAAATGCAGTGGACGCTCCAGAAAAAATCTTTGATTTAGTTTTTAACTGTGAATGTATTTCTAAACCAATTACTGTTTCCCAAGCCATTATCTTTCCTCTTTATGATTCATCAGGTAACTGAGAATGCCAATTAGTTTGTAATTGGAATTGATGTGCAGCATTAAGTAAAGTTTCTTCAGACCAATGGTTACCTATTAACTGAAGTCCAACAGGTAAATTTTTGGAAAATCCAGCTGGAATACTCATACCTGGGAGACCAGCAAGGTTTGCTGAAAGTGTATAAATATCAGCTAAATACATTGAAACTGAGTCTTTGTGAGATCCCATTTCAAATGCAGTAGTAGGTGAAACAGGGCCCATTATTACATCTACATTTTTAAAGGCTTTTTTAAAATCTTCACTTATTAATTGTCGCACTTTTTGTGCTTTAAGATAATATGCATCATAGTAGCCTGCAGAGAGAGCATAAGTACCAATCATGATCCGGCGTTTAACCTCCTCACCAAGACCCTCCGAACGAGACCTGAGATATAAATCATTTAAGTCTTTTGGATCTTTACATCGATATCCATAGCGAACCCCATCAAATCTTGATAAATTTGATGAGCATTCACATGGCGCAACAATATAATATGTTGGGATAGCATATGCTGAGTTTGGAAGTGATATTTCATGAATTTTAGCCCCCATAGACTCAAATTCACTTATTGACTGCATAATAACTTGCTCAACATTACTATCTAAGCCTTCAGAGAAAAACTCCTTAGGAAGACCAATTTTTAAACCTTTTATAGACTTACCTAAATTTTTTGTATAGTCTGGCGTTTCTTTTTGAGCACTGGTTGAGTCTTTAGGATCAAACCCTGCCATTGAATTTAATACTATAGCAGCATCCTCTGCAGTTTTAGTCATTGGACCTGCTTGATCTAAACTGGATGCATAAGCAATCATTCCGTACCTTGAAATTCGTCCATAAGTAGGCTTAATACCTGTAATGCCACAAAGACTTGCCGGCTGTCGAATACTTCCTCCAGTATCAGTTCCAGTTGCAAATGGCGCTATCCGAGCTGCTACCGCAGCAGCAGAACCTCCTGATGAGCCTCCAGGTACTCTATCTTGATCCCAAGGATTTCTGACTGGCCCATAAAAAGAATTTTCATTCGATGATCCCATAGCAAACTCATCCATATTTGTCTTGCCAAGCATAACCATATTCTCATCATTAAACTTTTGAGTAATAGTCGCATCGTAAGGAGAAATAAATGAATCAAGCATCTTTGACCCAGCAGAAGTTTTTACGCCCAAGGTGCAAAAAATATCTTTATGGGCATATGGTATTCCAGTCAATATAGTACCAATGCCCTTAGCAATCTTAAGATCAGCCTGTTTTGCCTGAGAAAGTGCTAATTCATCAGTAACTGTAATATATGAATTCAATGAAGAAACCGCAATCCTATCAAGGTAATGTTGGGTCAATTCAACTGATGAAAATTCTTTATTTTTTAAGCCTTTAGAAAGTTCAGCTATGGATAATTTATGCATCACTACTCAATCACTGTTGGAACAAGGAAATGATCTTTACCCTTCTTTGGGGCTATTTCTTGAAACTCCTTTGATAAATCAGTTTCAGTAACTTCATCAGTTCGTAAGCGCTGTGACATATGCAATGGATGGGCCATTGGCTCTATTTCACCAGTGTCTATATCACCAAGCTCTTCCATTAAATTGAGTATATTATTAAGCTCCTCTGTGCTTTTTACCAACTCAGAATCACTCACATTTAACCTTGCCAGGTATGCAATCTCTTTAACTTGTTTTTGATCTAATGACATAAAGTTATTGTTATTTAGAAAAAATAGATATTACTTGATAAAAATTATCTGACGAATAATCATCCGATAAATAAGAATCACCTAAATTTTGCAAAAGCACCAAACGTATATTACCATCAATAGCTTTTTTATCAATTGACATAGCCTTAATTAATTCTTCACTTGTAACTTTGCCATCAATACTAGTAGGTAACTTTGCCTTAATTAGAATATTTTTAACACGCTCAACGTCTTCAAGTTTTAGATGCCCTTCAAGTTCAGAGAGTTTAGCCGCCATATACATTCCAATTGAAATAGCCTCACCATGAAGATAGGTTCCATAACCTAAAACATTTTCAATACCATGACCAAAAGTATGCCCAAGGTTTAATAATGCCCTCTTACCTTTCTCAAATTCGTCTTCAGCAACAACCTTTGCCTTATCTTCGCATGATTGATAAACAGCTTCAATAATCAGATTTTTATCTCGGCTCATTATTGCATCAATATTTTTTTCAAGCATTGATAAAAAACCAATATTTCCCAGAAAACCATATTTGATAACCTCCGCCATACCAGCAGAAAATTCACGATCATTTAAAGTCTCTAATGTATCAACATCAATAATAACTGCTTCAGGCTGATGGAATGCACCAATCATATTTTTACCTAGCTCATGATTAACACCNGTCTTTCCTCCTACACTTGAATCTACTTGAGAAAGCAACGTAGTAGGTATTTGAATAAAATTAATCCCTCTTTGGTATGAAGCCGCTGCAAAACCAGTAATATCACCAATAACACCACCACCTAAGGCAATTAATGTTGCACTTCGATCAAATTGTGCGCCAAGCAAAGCATCAAATATAGTTTTAGTCGTCTCAAGTGTCTTATACTTTTCACCATCAGGCAAAATTGTAACTTCCACAGTGAACTTTTCTAATAACTTTTTGACTTTATCTAAATAAAGAGGAGCAATAGTTGAATTNGTAATAATCATCACTTGNTTTCCACTAATATGGTTTTCAAGATAGGATTTATTGGACAGTAATTTNCTTCCAATGTAGATTGGATANGATTTATTTCCTAGATCAACGTCTAATATTTTATGTAAGCTGCTCATTAGGCAAATACCCTCTTTTCTCCCTCACCTGAGACATTTTCTATACAACGACNACAAAGCTCTTTATGTTGTTTATTTTCTCCAATCTCAACTCTATGATGCCAACAACGCACACACTTTTGATAACTACTTTTTCTGACTCTTACAGCTAAGTTTTCATCAACATCTACAGCATCTTTTGGCTTATCTCCTAATCGATGAATCAAAGCCTCTGAAGTTATAAATACAAACCTTAATTCACTCTCTAATTCGAGAAGCGCTGTATGGATTTTATCGCTACAATAAATATCCACTTCAGCATCAAGTGAAGAGCCAATAATCTTGTCTCTTCTCATTTGCTCAAGCTCCTTTCGGAGATATACATTTATATCCCTAGCAACTTCAATTGAATGATTTTCAAAATTACCCTCTAAGCCTTCATACCAGGTCTGTAAAAAAATACTTTCTTTAGAAGCGCCAGGTAAAAATTGCCATATCTCTTCTGAAGTAAAAGAGAGTATTGGTGACAACCATCGCACCATTGCATGAGAGATATGAAATAAAGCACTCTGAGCNGAACGCCTTGCCAAGGAGTCAGTTTGTGTCGTATATTGCCTATCTTTAATTATGTCTAGGTAGAAGCCACCAAGATCATTGGTACAAAAATTTAAAATCATCTTCATTACGTGATGAAAATTGTACTCATCGTAACCTTTGATAACTTGAGATTGAAGTTCAGCAGTTTTTGCAATAATCCATTGATCTAAAAGTAGCATTTGTTCNGCCTTNATAAGGTCCTTATCACAATCAAAGCCTTGCATATTTGCCAACATAAAGCGCATTGTATTTCTTATTCTTCGGTAGCTATCTGCACTTCGATTAAGAATTTCATCAGAAACTGTCATTTCGCCTGAATAATCCGTACTACCTATCCACAATCTTAAAATATCAGCACCAAGCGAATTAACAACCTTTTGGGGAGGTATAACATTACCCAAAGATTTACTCATCTTGTATCCCTTTTGATCAACTGTAAAGCCATGCGTTAGAACCTGTTTATAAGGTGCTTTAGAATTTATTGCACAAGACGTTATAAGAGATGACTGAAACCACCCTCTATGTTGGTCTGAACCTTCTAGGTACATGTCAGCAACATCTGTTAGATGATCACTCGCTTTTAATACTGCGTAATGACTAACACCAGAGTCAAACCAAACATCAAGCGTATCAGTCGTTTTCTCATACTCAGATGCTTCCTTACCTAAAATGTCTTCAACTCTTAAGTTTAAACCATGCTTCAATGCCTTCTAATTCAATTTTTTTAGCAACGATCTCAAATAGCTCTTCAGTATTTGGATGCATTTCGCCAGTTATTTTATTAATAAATAAAGTGATTGGCGAACCCCAATAGCGTTGTCTAGATATACACCAATCAGGTCTATTACCAACCATCAGCTCAATTCGTTTTTGTCCCCAATTAGGTATCCACTTAACATTAAGAATTTCTTCATTAACCTTATCCCTTAACTTTTTTTGAGTCATAGAAATAAACCATTGAGGAGTTGCTCGAAATATAACTGGTGTCTTATGCCTCCAACAATGGGGGTATGAATGACTTATTGGATCATGTTTTATAAGCGTTTTTTTATTTTCTAATAACTCAATAATTGTTGCATTGGCTTTAAAAATGAATTCACCTGCAACATATTTTGTCGAGTCAATAAATATCCCTCTGCCATCTACAGGACAGTCAACTGGTAAGTTATACTTAAGACCAACAATATAATCATCTTGGCCATGAGCGGGTGCGGTATGGACCGCTCCAGTACCGGCTTCTGTTGTTACATGCTCACCCAATATGATTGGTACTTTTTTATCATAAAAGGGATGCTGCATCATAATACCCTCTAGATCAGATCCTTTATAGACCCTGTCAAGTTTAGTTGCATTTTTAATGCCATATCTTTCTAAAGCAGTTGCATAGAGCTCATCAGCAAGAATTATGAATTTATCTCCAATATCTGCCAAAACATAGTTAAGATCAGGATGTAATGCGACAGCTTCATTTGCTGGTAATGTCCATGGAGTTGTTGTCCATATAACAATAGAAACAGGCTTGTCTAAGTCAAAGAAATCATCTACAACTTTAAATGAGACATCGACAGTATCAGAGCCCTTATCTTTATACTCAACCTCAGCTTCAGCAAGCGCTGAAGAGCATTCTGTGCACCAATGAACTGGTTTAAAGCCCTTAGAGATATGTCCATTTTTAACTATTTTTCCAAGAGACCTTACAATATCAGCTTCATACTTAAAGTTTTTAGTTTGGTAAGGATTATCCCAATCACCAATTATTCCAAGTCGTTTAAAGTCAATTTTTTGCTTCTCGATTTGTTTATCAGCATATTCTCTACATGCTGCTCGAAAGTCATCCGCATTTATCTTTTGTCCAACCTTGCCTTTCTTTTTCTCAACCATATGTTCAATTGGAAGGCCATGGCAATCCCATCCAGGAACATAAGGNGCATCAAAACCAGATAAGGTTTTACTTTTAACAATGACGTCCTTAAGGACTTTATTTACAGCATGGCCAATATGGATATCTCCATTGGCATAAGGAGGGCCATCATGTAGAACAAAAATTGGTTTTCCTTTAAATTTTTGACGAATTTGTTTATGCAAATCTTGATCCTGCCAATTCTTTAAAAAACCGCCTTCACGATTAGCTAAATTTGCTTTCATTGGAAAATCTGTTGCAGGAAGATTTAAGGTAGTTTTATAATCAGACATTAATTACAAAATAATTCTATTTAAAAAATGCCATTATACTTGACACATATGGTCTCACAAGATTGAAAACACTTAGGTTAAGTAAAAATAGCAGTTGTAAAAACTAAAANATTATTCCTTGAGATTAACTGCCTTCATTANGGCTTCAACCTGCTTAGGCTTTAAATAGTCAGTCTGATTTGCACGTAAATTATCTGGCAGGCGAATATCACCAAANCTTGTTCGAATTAAACGTGAAACTTTAAATTCNAATGCCTCCCAAAGCCTTCTTACCTCNCGCTTTCTGCCCTCTCTTACGACGACATGATACCAACGGTTCGCTCCCTCACCTCCTCCAAGATTAACCCGATGGAATTTAGCAAAACCATCTT